>Ga0209047_1000938_pt1 | contig 23076 bp, 18 predicted proteins | sample SaaInlV_165m_DNA_3_FD_184681 | JGI IMG/M metagenome (GOLD analysis project Ga0209047, IMG submission 184681) | Marine microbial communities from expanding oxygen minimum zones in the Saanich Inlet - Saanich Inlet SI037_S3LV_120m_DNA (SPAdes)... | ecosystem: Environmental > Aquatic > Marine >...
TGCCCAGGCTTCATTGATATACACAGCCACTCTGATTTTTCACTTATGGCAGACCGTCGCAATGAGGGGGCTATTCGTCAAGGCATCACGACGCTGGTAACAGGCAACTGCGGACACGGGCCTGCTCCATTACAGAATCTGGATTTAGCCAAACGCAATACTGTAGGCTTTAGCGAAAGCTGGGGCGTCGATTTTTCTTGGACATCATTCAATGAATACCTGGAGGCTCTTTTATCGCCTGGACTTTCCGCCAATGTCGCGCCACTCATCCCACACGGATCCGTGAGACTGGCCGCTATGGGACACTCCACTGCTGAGGCCTCATCCAGGGACTTGGAGAATATGAAATCCATGGTTCAAGAGGCTATGTGTGCTGGTGCTATAGGCCTATCCTCAGGCCTTGAATATTCTCCTGGCATGTACGCGGATGAGGATGAGCTGACTGCGCTTGCCTCTGTGGCTGCAAAATATTCCGGTATTTATGCTAGTCACATTCGTAACAGGGGAGAATTATTTGAGGATGCGGTAGAGGAAGCGATAAATATATGTAGGCGATCAGATCTTCCTGGGCAATTATCGCACCTGGCCCCACGCCCTTATGCACCGGAAGGGGCGTTTGAAAGTGTTCTCAAAACAGTGAATCTCGCCAGAGATGTTGAGGGTATGCGGCTAGGAATCGATACCTTTCCAGATGTCTGGGGGCCGGGAATGGTAGTTGCTCTCTTGCCCCCGTGGGTATACGAGGGTGATCAGAGTGAAGTATTGAATCGCCTTGCCGATCCTCAAACAATAGAAAACTGTCGAGATCATTTCTACGATCCCACGAATTACCTGCTTCGTTTAGGAGGCCTAGAAATGTTTTATCTTTCCTCCTCTATTGCGCATCCAGAGCTTGTTGGTAAGAATTTTATTGAAATAGGAGAGGCCTTTGGTTGTGACCCTGTGGAAGGCATTTTTAAGCTGGTGCTAGCTGATGGCGCGGATTATTATAATGTGATGCTAAGACATATTTTCGCTACCAGCGATGATCTGGATCTGCTGCTTAGTGATCCATACTGTTCTGTTGAAAGCGATGGTGTCGTAACAGCAACAGATGGGGCTCTCTCAAACTTCACCATGAACAGGTCTAGTTTTTGTTACACCATAAGATTTTTAAATGAGTATGTTTTTAAGCGTGAAATATTTAGCCTGGAAGAGGCGATTCGTAAAATGACTTCTCTACCGGCGGACTCAGCAGGATTATCTAAGCGTGGTCGTGTTGCGTCAGGCATGGCTGCAGATCTAGTTGTTTTAGACCCAGATAAGCTCTCTGATAAAAGTACCGATAACGAGCCCAGGGCATATCCATCTGGCATTGAGATAGTAATAGTTAACGGCAGATTGGTCTTGAATAACGGCCAACGAACTGAAAATCTGCCGGGTCGACTTGCTACTCAGTAGTTATTATCATAAATAACAACGGATTTAAGCAAGAGCCCCGCAATTAGCAGGGTTTTTTGTTTGGTGGGATGTTGGGTATATTTGGGTATTGTTAGGTATATGCCCTTAATAAGGAATCCACGATTCATAGAGAAGAAACCCCCTCAGATAAATCCAATTTGATTTCCTTATTTATGGGTTTATTGATTATCAAAATACACTTAAAAAGATTAATGTCTTTAAAATGAAAAAATTGATACAAATAAAAAACCTGTCCAAAAAATATGGCGAGACTAATGCACTCAATCAGTTGTGTCTTGCCATTCCCCAAAATGAGATTTTTGGATTGTTGGGCCCCAATGGAGCCGGGAAATCCACGTTGATCAAGATCATTCTTGGACTGGTGAAACTGACACAAGGCAGTATTCTATTCAACGAAAAAAATGAATGCATTTTTTAAGTTCATAAGAGTGGTTATTAAAAATTAATTATCTTCTCTTAACAATTTATTAGAAAATGAAATCAAATATAAAAGTTGAAAACACAGTTTTCTCGCCTGATGTGTTATCAAGTATTAAAAAAACAACCAATTTTAAAGCTGTTGAAATTGGAATAGACAACTTATCTAGCGCATATTTTTCAAATATACTTTTACCTCTAACATTATATTTCTCTTCAATTATTAAAAATAATAAAACTATAATATTAGGCTTTTGTGGCGGACAAGGTTCAGGAAAATCTTCGATGACCATATTGCTTAATCATATATTAAATAAATATACATCAATAAAAAGTTTGACCTTATCTATTGATGATTTTTATCTATCTATATCGGAAAGAAATGAATTAGCAATAAATATTCACCCGATGTGTAAGACTCGCGGTGTCCCTGGTACACACAATATAGATAAATTAATACAAACGATCTCTTTGTTAACAAATAATAAAAATAACAAAGAGGTACTTTTACCCGCATTTTCAAAAGTCGATGATGATTATTTTCCAATAAATGAGTGGAGAACTTATAAAGGTAGACCCGATATTATATTTCTAGAAGGGTGGTGCATTGGCGCAGTCCCAATAAAAATAAAAAATTGGCTCCCACCTTTAAATAGTATTGAAAAAAGATTAGATCCTCAAGGAGAATGGGCTAAGTGGAGCAATCGTGAACTGGGAAAAAGATATCAAGATTTATTTTCATTAATAGATCTATTAATAATGATTAGGCTACCTTCCATGGAACATGTTTATGAGAGTCGCTGGATTCAAGAGAAGACATTAAAAAAATTAAATAAAGGTGAAAAAGTATTAAGTAAAATTAAGATTAATGAATTTGTGATGCATTTTGAAAGACTAACCAGGCATATGTTCAAAACGTTACCATCTTATGCTGATTTAATAATTGAAAGAGATTTAGATTTTAATTACGTAATTAAATAATTAAAGTCAAATCAGCTTATTTTTATGGCTTAATTATATCTGAGATCTATTATCTATTTTAAACTTGGGTCTAGAGTATAAATAAAGAAAAAATTTGGATTAATAAAATACCGGTGATTCCTTGTAATAGTGTTGTTACGGTATGGCAGCGAAGTGCAGTACTAGTATTCATGGTTGAAAATTGTGAAACGACCCAGAAATAACTATCATTTAAGTGCGAGACTGTCATCGCTCCAGCTCCTATTGATAATACAACCAAAACTTTTCCCATTTCACTAGAAAGCCCTAATGAATCAAGCATTGGAGCGATCATTGCGGCAGTAGTAATAATAGATACAGTTGATGAGCCTTGAGCTGTCTTTAGAAAAGCAGCAATTAAGAAAGGTAGAAATATTCCAATTTCCCAACTTATCAATTGTTGGCTTATTGAGTCACCAAGTGATGTTGATCTTAGTATATTACCAAATGCGCCTCCTGCTCCTGTAATTAATATTATTGTTCCAGCAGATTTTAAGCCACTAGATACCCATATGGAATGATCGTGTAAAGTAAACTCTTTTGTTGTTGCCATCGCTATGAATACACCCATTAGTAATGCTATGATAGGATTCCCTAGGAATATTATAACTTTTTCAAGGTGGTCATTTTCTATGATTATGGATGGGTGTTCAATAAAAGATTTTAGACTTATAAATATTATTGGGATGACAATTGGAAGTATTGCTATCATCACGTTTGGAGATCTTCTATCACTTTCAAATTCTTGTTTTTCACGAGATTGTGCATCTATCAAAAATTTAGAGCAATAAAACGTTGACCAAGCCCAGCCAACTAGAGAAACTGGTACAGCAATCATAAATCCAAAAATTAAAACAAGACCCACGTCAGCACCAATAATTGCAGATGCTGCTAATGGACCAGGCGTTGGTGGAATAAAAACATGACTAGCATATAAGCCAGCAGCTAAAGAAGTTCCTAAGACAGCTAGTGATATCCCAGTTTTCTTGTTAATAGCATTATTCAAAGAAGAAAGTATAACATAACCAGAATCACAGAAAACTGGGATAGAGACAAAAAAACCAGTCATATTCACCGCTAAATGTGATTTATTTTTTCCTGTAAGTTTGAGTAGAAATTCCGCAATCGATTTTGAACCTCCAGTTTTTTCTAAAAAAGCACCAATAATTGAACCACATGCGATTACAATCCCAATACTTTTCAATGTATTTCCAAAGCCTTCTGATATACTTTTAATGATAATACTTGTATCAAGTCCTCCTAGTACCCCCATTATTATTGCAGCCACTATTAATGCTAAAAAAGGATGAAACTTATATTTACCTGTTGAGATTATGATAAAAAGTATTGTTATGATTAAATATATTAATATTGTCATATTCTTAGTCCCTTAAAGGCTTTTAATTATACTTTTTTACTAAGTTTTGTATTGTTTCCTTATCTTTTTTCAAAGGTGTATCTGATTCCATCTTTATGCTTGTTGCAGCTGCAGCCCATTTAGTTGCAGTTTCTGGATTTGATGTTAATCTCATAAATACATAGCTTGCACCACAGGTGTCACCTCTGCCGCTTCGACCAATAATTTTTTTAAGTTTGAAGGGTTCCTGAAAAATTTTATTATCAGCATAAACTAGTACACCGTCTTTATGAGTAATAATTACTTCTTTCGGTCCATATGCTTTAAGTACTTTGGCCGCGGCCACTAGGTCTGATTCTCCTGTTAAAAATTCTGCTTCAACGCCATCTGCTTTTAAATAATCAGTCATCCCTAGTGCTTCCTTTTTCTGTCCCCAAGTGCTATTAATCAAAATATTTTCAGTATCTTTTGTTCGGATAAATCCTTGCAGGTCAATGCCAATTAATGCTCCTTTCGTTTTTAATTCAAATAGCGTTTCTAATTTAAATTCATCTCTAATTGAAGCATTAACTAAAAATATTTTTGAATCAATATCCTCAAATTGTTTACTGGTAAATGATCCAGCTGATTTAGGCATAATCAAAGTTCTGTTATCAAAGTTGTTGGTCGGATATATTAATTCCATATGAGTTGATTCAGGAGTATATGTAGGGAAAACATCAATACCTATAGCCTCTAAGTTATCAACAACATGTTTATCATTTTTGTTTAAGCGAGTTACTGCAGCTACCTTTGCGCCTAACGCTCTTGCAGCATGAGCACCATAATTAAAACCACCACCATCAACATATTTTGTTTCTTGGGTGGTTACAACAGTGTCTTTTGTATAGTTACCTATTAGTGTTATATCGTATTGCATTATCTTTAATCCTAGTTTGATTAATAATTGAAAAATTTATTTATTTTATTTAATTCATTATTATTGTTGGAAGCCACATAACAATATCGGGAAAAATAATAATGAGAAATAATGTGATAATATTTGCAAATAAAAAAGGAGCAGCGCCTTTAAATATTTTCCCGACACTAATCCCTGTAATAATAGAGCAAACATTCAAACAGTTCCCAACAGGCGGTGTGCAAGCACCAACTGCTAAACCAATAACTAAAATAACTCCAAAAAGTATTGGAGAGATTGCCATGTTTATGATACTTGGCAGGAAAACTGGGGTAAATAATAGTATAGCCGGACTTACATCAATAAAAGTTCCTGTAATTAAAATTATAAAAACGAATAGGAATAACATACTATTGGGCTGAAGTCCAAGCCCTTGAATTATTTCTGCTAATTTATCTGGTACTCTTTCAAACGCTAGCACCCATATGAAAATTTTTGAAAATGCAATTATTATCATAATTTTTGCACTTGTTAGGGAAGAAGTTTTTAAAGCACTAAATATTTTGCCTGGTGTTAAGGTTTTTAGAATAAGAGACCCAAGAATCAAAGCATAGAACACTCCTAGCGCAGCAGATTCTGTAGGAGTCGCAATTCCGAATATAACAGATCCAACAACAAAAAAAGGCATAAGCAGTATATATGAATATTTGAAAGTCATTTCAAATATTAACCTCATGGAGACAGGTTTACTTTCTCTAGGGTAACGATATTTATTGGATAAATAAGATGTGATTAATAGCTGTAGTAAACCAACAAGAATACCAGGGAAGACTCCACCTAGGAATAGTCGGCCGACAGACTCTTGGGCAGTTACAGCGTATAATACCATTGGGATACTTGGAGGAATAATCATACCCATTGTTGATGAAGCTACTGTAATTCCTGCAGCAAAATTTTCGGGATATCCACGCTTTTTCATCTCTGGAATTAATATTGAACCAATTGAAGCGGTATCAGATACAGAAGACCCAGATATACCTCCAAAAAGCATGCTAGAAATAACATTAACTAAGCCAAGGCCACCTCTTAATCGACCTACAAAAATTAAACAGTAGTCAATTAATTTTGAGGTGATATGACTTTCATTCATTAACTGCCCCATCAATATAAAAAGTGGAAGTGCAATTAGTGTATATGAATCCATACCTGCAAATAATATTTGAGGTATTACTTGTAATAAATCTTTATTAAAAATCAGAAAATACATAGTAGTAGAGAGTCCCAAAGAATAAGCAATAGGAACCCCAATGAATAAAAATAATGTTAAACTACATAGAAGAATAAACATCTAATTGTTACTTGGCTCATTAGGTCCGTTGTTAGATGTATCTATAAGGGTATCTTCCTTTACAATATTATTTAATATTGAAAAACAATATAAAATGGATAATAGACATGTAAGTGGTATGCTAACTATAGCCACTATTCGAGGTAAACCTGTAGCTGGCATTAGGTAACCACCTGCAGTGTAAATCCATTTTAAGCAAAATATTAATAGAATAAAGTGCAGGAAAAATATTAGTAAGGCCTGTAGTATTTTGATTGATTTATGAAATTTTTCAGGAATTATATCTGTGAAAATATTAATAGATATATGCTCATTCTTTCCAATAGAAATAGCTGAACCAATTCCAGTAATATAAATAAAAAGAATAGTTGCGATTTCATTAGCACCCGTTATTGACTGGTTAAGGGCGTATCTCAAAAAAACTAATATTAATGTTAACATAAAGATTGCTGCCAAAAATACAGCTATCATCTTTTCTAGATATCTAGAAAAAGTAATGAACCAGCGTTTTAAATAGATTAAAATTAGAATTTCACCTAATCACTTTTGATTAACATTAATATTCTGAGCAATTTTTTTTGCTAGATCTATTTCATTTTGCGTGAATAGACCTTTATCTATAAAATAATCATAGACTGGTTTAACTGCTTCTTGGAATGGAATTAAATCCTTTCCTGCTATATAATTAATCGATAAAAAATTATTTAGCTTTTTAAGGTATTCAGATTCCTTGTCTTTATTTAGTTGATCACTTTTATTAATGGTCTCTCGGGCTATGTTATCAAATATCATTTTTAGATTAGGAGGTAATGTATTATACCAATCAAGGTTAACTATAAATGGGTCAGGCCCTGTTGCATAGTTTGTCACAGTTAGATATTTTGAAACTTCATGTATTTTAAAGTCCCAGATATTTGAAGGAGGGTTATCTTGCCCATCAATAACACCAGTTTGGAGTGCCTGATAAATATCAATGGCTGCTAATTCTTGAGGGTTTGCACCAAAAGCTTTGGCTGTTTGAATAAAAACATCCTGCATAGGAACCCTCATCTTTAAGCCTGCAAAATCATTTGGATGCTTGATAGGCCTTTTATTATTGGTATGAGCACGAAAACCTTGAGAAATTCCAGTAGCTGGTACATGGAAACCATTAATTCTTGCGCCATCATTTATTCTTTTCATAAAAGGACTATTTACTAATCGAGATGCTTCTTCCCAATTGCTTATAAGGAAGGGGAGAGTGAGAAGACTAAACTTTGGATTCGCATCATTAAAGAATCCACCTCGAGTACCTTGAAGCGCTCCAGTAGATACAAGATCCATTAGTTCCCTCTCGTTACCAAGGATTCCACTAAAAAATAATTCTACTTTAATTTTCCCATTAGTTTCTTTTTCAAGCTTCTCCTTAAAAAAAAGCATAGATTGACTTCTGATTGCATTTTGAGGTTGTTCATTGGAATATTTAAAAGTGTAACCATCATCTTTTTTTGTGCAAGATAAGATGGTGGCTAAAACACTAAAAATCAACGTAGATCTAATAGCCCTGAAGTATGTTTTATTTTTCATTAACAATTTAGCTTCTCTCAAGAAAATAAATTTATAAATGTTGAGATAGAAGCTTGAAACCCATCCTCAAAATCTCCACCACTCGGACGATAAACACTTTCAAGTGACATCGATCCTTTGTAGTCAATATCATTCAACCGTTCAGCTATTATTGAAAGATGAGGAGCCATCTGTCCTTCTCCAAGAGCGACACATTTAATTGTAGCTTGATGAATAGATACTTCTACATCTTTCATATGAACATGGCCTAAATAACCCCCAACCATAGAATCAAGTGCATTCTTACTTGGATTTTCTCCACAATATAGAGCGTTGGCGGGGTCCCATAACACTTTCAAGTGTGTAGTCTCTAAATCATCAATTAACTTTTTCCCAAGAAAACAAGATGTAATCATTGCATTATTCCCCGTTTCCACAACTAACATAATGCCTTCTTCTTTTGCTAATTGTACAACCGGGCTCAAGAGTTCGACTAGCTTGCTCCAAGCGCCATCACTAACATTCCATTTTTCTGCTCCATGCTCTCCAAAAAGAACCATTTCTTTTCGAAAACTCATTATTCTTACTAAGGGTGAACCTAATTTTTGTGCCATGTTAATACACTCTTTAAGCTTTTCCATATGGTGATTGTACGTGCTATCACCAATATTCACCTCATGCACACCAATCCCTGCAAAGTTATGACGTGATATGCAAGAGACTTCCATTTTGTATCTTTTTAAAAGTTCTTCTATCTTGTCTATTTCATTTTTGTCAAAGTCTCCGACTTCTTTGTCCCAGAGGTACTGTAGTTCTGCTTGGTTCAAACCATTCTCGCTCATTACTTTTAGTGCGTGTTCAAAATCTGTACTAATGCCATCTGTTATTAAACCTAACTCTGCCATAATATTTCTCCTTTTGTATTAATATTTAATTAAATCTTTACCATTTTACTTCAGTGCCGGCCATTTGTTCTAATAGCTTTACTATTGACCAGTTATCACCCTCAGGATACATTGAAATACCAGCTTGAAATAATTCAAAAGCGGCACCAGCTGTAAACATTGGGACTCCATTTTTTTTTGCCATATCCATACTTATTCCAAGATCTTTGTACATAGTAGAGATATGACTTCCAGTGTTTTCAAATTTTCTATCCATAATTAGTTTTGCGCAATTTTTAAATAAGGGACTACTTACGCCGCTTGTGCTAAATACATCATAGAGAATTTTTCCATCTATCCCAGCTTTTGAGCCTAGTACTAGAGACTCGAATATTGCTGTAAATGTTGCTCCTATAAATGCTTGAAGAGATGCTTTTACAGTTTGACCAGCTCCTATTTCTTGACTCACATGGATTGTATTTTTTGAAATAGACTTTAGTATTCTTTCACAATCTTTGAAGACTGAATTCTCTGCAGCAGTCATAAGAGTTAGTGTCCCATCATGAGCACCTTGTAATCCGCCACTAACGGGGCTATCAATCATTTTAATATTATTTTCCAGAGCAATTTTGTACGTGTCCTTTATCTCTTCAGGGGTAATAGTAGCGGTTATAATAATAGTGCCATTATCCTTCATACCAGGTGATAACTGCGTAACAACATCTTTTACTTGATTACCGTTCATAACCATCACGAATACCACATCGCTAACCTGACCTACTTGATCAACACTCACTGCTGCCTCACCACCATGGGATACCAACTCTTTTAAACATGCTTCTCGAAGATCATAACCGGTTACCTTGTAACCATTTTTTATGACATTTTTTGCAATGCCCATTCCCATGTTTCCAAGTCCTATTACACCAATATTTTCCATAATTTTCATTTATCTCCTATTTATTTTTCTAAAATTGTTCTTAAACTTTTTGCTGATGTTTCAAATTTATCAAGGTGTCCTACCATCTCTCCATTTTTTATGATAAAAAACTTATCTCCAAGCATAAATGCTTGATCAATATTATGGGAGACCAGAATTACATTGATATTTTGTTCTTTAAGTAAAATAATTTGCTCAACTACTTTATTTGACTCCTTAACACCAAGTGCAGATGTGGGCTCATCGAGGATGAGTATTTTGGCTCCAAAATATAAAGCACGGGCGATAGCAAGAAGCTGTCTCTCTCCACCAGATAATGTCCCAGCCAATCTTTTTGGATTTTCTATATTAATATCAAATTTTTTTAGTTCTTTAATTGTGGTTTCTATTGCGAAATCCTTATCAATAATTTTAAAATATTTATTATTTAGTGGCTCGTTTCCTAAAAAGAAATTTCGATAAATATTCATGATAGGTATGATAGCTAAACTTTGATATACAGTTGATATACCTGCGCTAATTGCTTCGTGAGGATTTAAAAATTCGACCGTCTTATTATTAATTCTATATTCTCCCTTATCTGAAAGGAATACACCAGATATAATATTAACAAGAGTCGACTTCCCAGCTCCATTATCTCCAAGAATACAATTAATCTTTCCAGAGTCAGTGGTCATTGAAACATCTTTTAGTGCTTTTACATTTCCAAAATTTTTATAAATATTTTTTAGAACTATTTGGTTACTATCCCTGAGCATATTTTTTCCTAAAAGCACCATTAACTAACACTGCAGACACTAACATGACACCCATAAATACTTGAAACCAATCTGCATCAACGCCAGCAAAAATTATTCCCTGTTTGACGATACCAAATATTAAAGCGCCGATCATTGCCCCGATAATAGAACCATAACCTCCTGTTAAAAGTGTTCCCCCAATGACCACTGCAATAATTGCGATAAACTCTTTTTGTTCACCTCTTAAAACATCAGCACCTCCAAATGTAGTAACCTGTGTAACCGCAATAAACCAGGAACAAAAAGCAGTTAACATAAATAGAGATATTTTAACCTTTTGGACTGGAATCCCCATGAGTTTTGCGCTTTCCTGAGAAGCTCCAGTAGCAAAAATCCAATTGCCAAATTGAGTGTGCTTCAATAAAAAATATCCTAAAACACCAAAAAGCATCCACCAAAATATTGATATCGGAAAATTGGTCCCTGCTATTGTTAAATGATTACTAAAAACCGAAGACATAATGTTAAAACCCTTTGATTCTTCGATGCCTCCGATCTGGGTTCTCCCGGTAATTATTTTTGAGATTGCTATTGTAAAACCTCTTATCATAAATAATGAACCCAATGTAATAATAAACGATGGTAATCCGCTTTTTACCACCGTTATCCCATTATAATAACCAATAATTAACACCATGATTAATGTTATAAGAGATGCGACTGGCATTGTCAAATTTGTTTCTACAGTTAATAATGTTAGTGACATACTAGAAAACCCTATTAAAGATCCAATAGAAAGATCAAACTCTCCACTTATCATTAGCAACGCAACACCAATTGCGAGAATCCCAATTTCTGACGAGACCTGAAGATAAGATTTTGTTCCTTGAATAGATAAGAATCCGTTGTGGGCAAAAATTGCAAAAAAGACCCATACAAATATCAGACCGAACAGAGCACCAGTCTCTGGCTTTGAAAATAGTTTTTGAAAAGAGATTATCTTGACCCTTTTTTACTTAAAGACAATACGTCTTGTGCATTTTCAATATTAATAATACTTGGTCCGGTCTCGAGCTTTTTATAAGCAGGCGTATTCTTATTTGTGATATACAGGTTCATTAAGACCACGGGAAGATAGCCCTGCAAATATTGTTGTTGATCTAGTGCGAACACAATTTGATGATTCATAATTCCGTCAATTATTTCGGGAGTAAAATCAAAAGTCGCCAGTTTTATATTTTTACCTATGTCTAGATCCTTTAATAATTTCATGATTGGTATGGCGCCTAAAGGCCCCAGAGTTAGAATGCCATCTACGTTTTGATTAGATGTGAGATAGGCTCTAATCATTTCTTTAGTTTCTGATGGATCCGAAGCATCTACAGGGATTGTTTTAACCGTCACATTATTCTCTGTTAATATTTTTCTAAACCCTTGTTCTCTATGGTCTAGGCTAATATTCCCTATTTCATGATTTACACATAAGACATTAGTAACATCTTCTTTCAACATTTCTTTTGCAGCTTTCACTCCAGCATCATACTCGCTCTGTCCTACGTATGTAAGAATGTCAATGTCTTCCATAATTTCACTGCCAGCGTTAATCACAATAATTGGAATATTCTTTTTGGATGCAGAGATAATACTTTTCCTCAGTGCTGGTATATCTGGCACTGAAATAATCAAACCATCAGGGCTCGTCGCAACAACGGCGTCTATAATCTGTGACATTGTTATCATGTCAAAGCTTTGGGGTGATTGATAGTATAGATTTACTCCAAGGTCTTGCGCTGCATCCTTTGCGCCATTACTCACTACGCTCCAAAAAGGGTCGGTAGCCTGGCCGTGTGTGATCATATTAATGGTGACTTTTTTATTGGGTTTATTTTTTTGATCACTGCTATTTGAACAAGACAAGGCAAAGCAAACAATAATAATTATGTTTAAATATTTAGCTTTGTGTTTTTTTATCATAATCCTTAAACCATAACTGGGGTATTAATTAAAAGAGATTTGTTAGCGGCCAACCCACATTTAAGCGCATGAAGCCCATCATCAACATTGGCATATTCAACGATCTTGCCTTTTATCGATTCAATAAAGTCTGATATTTCTTTTTGATAAGATTTATTATACCTTTCAATAAAAAAGTTTTTAGGATTTGCTGATGTGAATCCATTTTTTGTTCCTTTTTGTAATCCACTTAAGAGTCTGTTGCCAACTTTTAAAGTCCCTTTTGAGCCAAGGACCTCAACTCGTTGATCGTATCCGTAAATTGCTTTCCTTGAATTATTAATCGTGGCCAAAACACCACTTTTTAAATTCATATTAATAATAGCTGTATCAATATCATTAGCTTTCTCAATTTCCGGATCGATAAAACACCCTCCTTTTACATATATTTTGGATATTTCGGATCCAGATAAATATTTCACCATGTCAAAATCATGTATTGTCATATCCAAAAATATTCCACCAGAATTTTTGATATAACTAATTGGCGGTGGAGACGGATCTCTAGAAGTTATTTTTATGGTATGTATATCTCCAATTTCCCCATTAGAGATAGCCGTTTTTAAGCTAGAAAAATCTGGATCATACCTTCTGTTAAATCCCACATGTAGGTTTAATTTATTAACAGTGACTAGTGACTTAACATCCATAATTTCATTAACAGATAAGCCCAGAGGCTTTTCACAAAATATATTTTTTGTCTTTTGTGATATTTGCTTTATCTGTTCAATATGATACTGAGATGGAGAGCAGATAATGACACCGTCAATATTATCTAAATTTAAAAGGTCGTCAATTTCTTTGGATTGGCTTATGCCTATGCTAGTGAATTTCTCATTTATATCTAAAATTGGATCGATGATTATTTTGAGGTTTATATTTTCAGATGCGAGAATATTTGACGCGTGAATTTTCCCTATTCTTCCAAACCCAACAATTGCCAAATTAATATTGTTCATTTTTTCACCATTACAGGTTGATTTGTTTCTATAGATTTTTCCCCAGCTGTAGCCACCTTGAGCGCAGACAAGATGTCTTCTGGCCCAACGATTGGTTTATTATTATGTGTAATACATGTATAAAAATGTTCAAACTCTGTAACATATGAATCTTTGTATCGCTCTATAAATGAATATTTAATTTTTGATCTTTTTGTATTCTCTTGATTACTAAAGTAATAAAGGTTGTCAGGTTTGTTTTCCACTGATATCATACCTTTAGAACCAAATACTTCAACTCTTTGATCGTATCCATAGTGTGTTTGTCTTGAACTGTCGATTGTGCAAAGTATTCCGTTTTCAAGTTCTAGGGTGATTATAGCATTATCAATATCATTAATCTCTTTCAGCCTTGGCTCTATGAACACGCTCCCGTTTACATATATTTCATTTATTTTTTCTCCAGTAATAAAACTCAACATATCAAAATCGTGTATACATAGATCAAAAAGCATACCCCCTGATGATTTTAAAAATTTGAATTCAGGAATAGACGCATCGTGATTTGTTATGTGAATCATTTGAATATCACCCACAAGGCCATCGTTCACCTTATTCTTAACAAGCATAAATTCTTGGTCAAATCTTCGGTTAAGCCCAACCTGAATTAAAACTTTTTCATTAATCATGATATTGATTATCTCTTTTATCTCATTCTCAGAGAAAGAGATGGGCTTTTCACAGAAAACATGCTTTTTGTATTGAGCACATTTTTTAATTAATTTATAATGTGTAGGAGTCGGAGAACAAATAATAACGGCTTGGATAGTATCATCTAAAAAAACATCATCTGTATTAGTACAGGCCTGGACACCATCTAATCTTTGAATGAAATCTATATCTGGTACTGGATCCACAATACTCTTTAGATTGAGAAATGGTAAATGTTGGCTAATATTTTTAGCATGCATTTTTCCAATACGACCGAGACCGATTAGACCAACGTTAATGATTTTATTTTTCATTTGATAGTTCTGACAGATGATCTTTCTATTAGATTCGAGTTAAGTATAATGTTTTTAATATTAGATTTTTCATTATTCATCCTAGAAATAATTAACCGCAAACTTTCCTGCCCCATCTCATAAATAGGTTGGTGCATTGTTGTTAAGGAGACAGTTGTTAGAGGCATATTATCATACCCTACTAAAGAAAAATCATCCGGAACCCTCATTCCTAGATTTTTTGCCGCTGCATAAAATAATAAAGCAATCCTATCGTGTCCAGCATAGACAGCAGTAAATTTTCTCTTGTTCTTCAAAATCTGATGGGCGTGGTTTAAATATCTATTAACATTAAACGCACCCTTATCACGAATCGTTATCGATGGGTCCTGATTAATGTTATGCTCTTTCATCTTCGACATAAAACCATCATACCTTAGTCTCTCTGTACTATATAGGTTGTTGCTTAAAAACGCAATCCTCTCATGACCGTTATTAATAAGGTGTTGGGTAATTTGCCGTGACCCATCAAAATTGTTTGTTGTAACAAAATCAAGGTTTGAATCTTGTATGCCTCTATCGGCTAGTACCACAGGAATCTTTTTCCTTATCAACTTGTTGATGACTTTCAGATTCTTCTGATCACTGGCTGCCACAGGAATATAGATAATGCCACTTACATTAAGCTTAATTAGTCTTTCGATGTGGTACCCTGCCTGACTCAGCATGTCATCAGTGTTACATAAAATCAGACTAACATTATTTTTGGTTGCCTCGTCCTCTGCTCCTCTTGCAAGGATCGGTGCGTATCCAGATCTTATATCTGGGATTAATATTCCAACGGTCGGAATATTAGTCGATTTTTTTTCAATCTTTTGTACAAAAGACCCTAATCTTTTTTTTCTTATAATGTAGCCATCGTTCTCCAGGTTTCTTAGTGCTTGCCTAACTGTGGCCCTGGATAAACCACTCAGTTTTACCAGTTCATTCTCAGTTGGAATTTTTTCGTTTGTAGCATAGTAGCCTTGCTCAATTCTATCTTGTAACCATGTTTGTAACTGAAAATATTTAGGTACTGGGCTTTTTTTGTTTATCATCATTTGATTTTACATATATAATTGTACATACAATTATAAGATATGTAATTCTCAATATTCAAGATATAACCGAAATTAATTTTCAGAAGTAATATTGATGGTTTTCAAACTTGCATATAAAAAAACTTTCTATTATAATTGTACATACATTTGTTTACAAACACTTGTATAAAGATGCACATGTAATAATAATCAAGGAGACAACATGAAAGTTAGACGAGTATCTACAATTATTATTTTAATATCGTTTGCACAATTTATATATGCGGCAAACATTAGTGGTAAAGTTACAGGCGCTAGTTCTGGTGATTTTTTGCCAGGAGCGAATGTTATGCTGGACGGAACCAATTTTGGAACATCTTCAGATAGATCAGGGAACTTTAATATAAATAATGTTCCAGAAGGTGATTATACATTAAAAGTGACCTATGTCGGTTATAGTGACTATTCAGAAGTGGTGACTATGGGTTCTGAGTCTATTTCTAGAGACATTTCACTCAGTGTTGATTACGTTGCAATGGAAGCCGTAAATGTCAATGGTCTTGCTCAGGGACAGGCCAAGGCATTGAGTCAACAACGTAGCGCAGGAAATATCAAAAATGTAGTTTCAAGAGATCAGATGGAAAAATTTCCTGACCAAAATGTTGCAGATGTACTACAAAGACTTCCCGGTATTGCACTAGAGAGTGATCATGGTGAGGGTCGTTATGTTCAAATTAGAGGAGCAGAAGCTTCATTGAACACCACCACAATTAATGGTGTAAAAGTACCTAGTCCAGAAGATGTAAGAAAAATATCATTAGATATTATCCCCAGTTATTCACTTGGTTCGGTTGAAGTAACTAAAGCTATTACTCCAGATATGGATGGTGACGCGATTGGTGGGCATGTAAATCTAATAACAAAAAATGCTTTTGACTATAATGGTCAGTTTATGGAGGCAAAAGTTGCTGGGGGACACAGACCTCTTTATGGTAAAAATGGCGGTATGGGTGCGTTCACCTACGGTAATCAGTTTATGGATGGCAAACTTGGTTTAATAGTTTCCTCAAGCTATGAGTTTAACGACATGAAAACTGATAATATTGAGCTGGAGTGGGCCGATAAATACGAGTATGTAACAGATGTTGTTGATAGTGAAGAGGATGAGACATATGTTGTAGAAGAGGCTGATGGTGATATCGTAACAGATATAGCACTAAAGAACTATTCTCTTAGTCGCGAAAGAGTGGGAATCACCTCAAGCTTAGACTATAAACTAGCTAAAAACTCAAAGTTATTTGCAAACTTCATTTCAAACAAATACACTGATATTGAAAATAGAAACAGACTTCGTTACAGACTCGACAAGTCCGTTGATGAAGAAACGCCTGGCTCTGGTTATTTTGATGTTACATCTAAAGGTGGGACCGCTAAACTAGCACGGATATATAGAGAACTAAAAAGCAGATCATCAATATCAAAAATCAATAGTGTTTCACTAGGTGGAGAGCATGCATTAGGGAAGTTAGGTTTAGATTGGTCTGTAACAAAATCTTACGCGGAAGAGCTTAGAGATCCTTCTGTAAATGCTGAGTTTGTAGTAAAAGATATTAACATGGACTATGAATTCAGTGACGTGAACCATCCTAAGGTATCTAATTTTACTGATGAAGATGGAGCAGCGTTCGACCAGCATGATCTCTCAAGCTATGAGCTAGATGAGATTGAGATTGAGGGCGACTATATACCTAACGCTAAAAAACCAAACGGAAACTTAGTATCAGGCGATGATCAGGTTCTGGCCTTTAATCTTTCAATGCCACTTGCTTTAGGGGGCGCTAATGGAAAAATAAAAGTAGGTGGAAAACTATCTTCTAAGGAAAAAGAATCAGATAAATCTGGCGGTGAACTCTGGGGGTGGGATGGTGATGACGACCTTTTGATGAAAGGCTTCAGCATGGACATTGATGGTGAAAAGTATATGGAAGATAACTATGTGCACACACATGGTATAGACGTTAAGAAAATACGTGACCACATGAGTGCAAATATTGGATCGTATGAGATCTTACCGCTATATGAAGATGCTATCCTTGAAACGTGGGTGGCTACTGAAGATATTTCTGCGTTCTATGGCATGGCTGACATGAAGATTGGTAAAATCAATTTTATTGGCGGTGCTAGAATGGAAAATACATCTAGCACGTATAACTCTTGGTCAGGAAATGTAGAAGATGCTGAAGATGGAGAATATGATATACCTACAAGTCTTGATTCATTTTTCATAGCTCAAAAAGTATCTAAGGATTATACAAATGTACTTCCGATGGCACACGTTCGCTATGCTGTTAATGATAGAACGTTGATTCGTGCAGCCTATACTGAAAGTATCGCTAGGGCAGACTTTGCCGCACTGGTTCCATTCATTGCTGCAGATGGGGATGATGCTGAAGCAGGAAATCCTGAGCTTGAGTCAGCCCATTCAAAAAATATTGACTTCATGCTAGAGTATTATCCAAAAGGCCTAGGGATATTTTCTTTTGGCTATTTTAGTAAGGCGATTGATAATTATATCTATACAGCAGTTCTTAAAGATGTAACTATACGTAAGGGCGCTAAAGTATATGATGAGGTAGTTATGCCTGTTAATGGAAAAGATGCTACTCTAAGTGGTTGGGAAATGAATTTTCAAAAGAATCTAAATTTTTTACCTGGACCACTGAGCAGTCTTTCGCTTTATTTTAATTTCACATCTACATCTTCAGAAGCTGACTATGGTTCTGAGCGTGAGAAAACAACATTCCCTGGCCAGGCTGCAAATACAGGAAACCTCAGTTTTGCTTATGAAACTAGCAAACTAACGGCAAGGGTTTCACAGTCTATTGCTGACCAGTACATAGTAGAGGTTGGTGAAGACAAAGATGAGGATATTTATTATGATCCAGCGAACCGGTTAGACTTCTCGCTGAGTTATAATTTTAATAATAAACTTTCTTTCTTTGCAGATGTGCTAAACATCACAAACGTGCCCCATGTTTACTTCATGGGAGACGCAAACAGACCAGTTGAGAAAGAGGTCTATGGTTCAACCGTAAAAATCGGAACTAACTATAGATTCTAATTTTTAGAAAAAAGTTGATTAAAAAAAGGTATCAATTGATGCCTTTTTTTATGATATATATCTATTTTTGGAAATAAATTGTACGTACAATTAAATAAAAATTTAAAGAGGTTCAAATGTCTCCAATTATTAATCCTTTCAAACTGTTAATCCTTCTTTTTAGTCTATTATTTTTGAATGCTTGTTCTTCGGAAAAAATAATTATTCGAATAATTAATGGTGAAGTATCAGCAGCGATAGAAACTGATCCAACCCCAGCTAGTGATGATACTGCAGATGACCCTTGTGTCTGGGTGCATCCAACAAATCCGTCATTATCTGTAATTATTGGAACAGATAAAGATGAAGAGTCAGCTGGCCTCAGAGTGTATGATTTAGAAGGTCATCAGATTTTTGAAACAGAAGTAGAGAAAGCAAATAATGTTGATCTTAGGTATGGTATGCAAGTAGACGGGTTTTTAGTAGATGTTGTAACCACCGGACTAAGAAATTCCAATTCGCTAGGTATCTATAAAATGAATTCTAAGACGCGTACTCTTGAAAATATTTCAGCAAGAAAAATAACTTTAGGGTTAGATGTGTATGGTTCTTGTATGTATAAAAGTCCAAGTAATGTTTTTTATGCAATTGTGAATGATAAAGAAGGAAAAGTTGAGCAGTACGAGCTCTTTGAAAGTGAGCATGGTAAAGTAGATGCAAAATTAGTGAGAATGTTACAGCTCCCAGGGCAATTAGAAGGTTGTGTAGCTGATGATATTTTAGGCCTGCTTTATATTGGAGAAGAGGATCATGGCATTTGGAAATATGATGCTGATCCTAAAGGTTCAACTACTGGCGTATTGGTAGATACTATTGGACCAAACCTCTATGCTGATGTAGAGGGATTAACTATATATTATAGTGGAGATTCTACGGGTTACCTAATTGCTTCTAGCCAAGGAGATAACACCTTTGCTATCTACAAACGTGAAGGGAATAACGATTTTATTGGGCGATTCTCTATTGCTGATAATATGTCTATCGATGGCTCAAGTGAAACGGATGGTATTGATGTTTGCAACATGAACTTAGGTGGAAAATTTAGCAGTGGAATATTTGTTGTCCAGGATGGTGTTAACACGAATGTTAATTCTGAAACTAAAGATAATACAAACTATAAAGCCGTTTCTTGGGGGGATATCTCTTCTATTTTTACACCACGACTTGCAGTGAATAATACTTACAATATTCGTAAATAAAATTACGGAGGCTCCTAGAATGAGAATGACAATGGCCCAAGCATTAGTACATTATTTGGCAAATCAGTTTGTTGAGAGAGATGGTATTGAGAATAAATTCATTTCTGGTATGTGGGGTATCTTTGGTCATGGAAACGTTGCAGGCATCGGAGAAGCTCTAGAGCAAAATAAAAAATTAAAACATTTCCTACCACGCAATGAGCAAGCGATGGTTCATACTTCGGTTGCGTATGCAAAGCAGAACAGGAGATTGAAGACTTTTGCATGTACCAGTTCCATAGGTCCTGGAGCAACAAATATGATTACGGCCGCTGCGGGAGCGACAATAAATAGACTCCCTGTATTACTATTGCCTGGAGATGTATTTAGTAGACGTAATGTTGGTCCTGTTTTACAACAGCTGGAAAATACAAATTCACCGGACACATCCGTGAATGATTGTTTTAAACCAGTAAGTGTTTTTTGGGACAGAATAAACAGGCCAGAACAGATTATCTCATCTTTGCCAGAAGCATTGAGAGTTTTAACAGATCCAGCGCTAACTGGAGCTGTAACACTTTCTCTTCCACAAGATGTTCAGGCTGAAGCATATGATTACCCCGAATTATTTTTTAATAAACGGGTCTGGACCATATCACGAAATATGCCTTCAGAAGAATCTTTAATTAATGCCGTTTCAATTATTAATAAATCATCCAATCCCGTTATTATAGCAGGTGGTGGTGTCATATATTCAGACGCCGAGAAAGCTCTGAGTGATTTTTGTGAGAACACGGGGATTCCTGTTGGTGAAACTCAAGCGGGTAAGGGCGCAATCTCATGGCGTCACAACCAAAGTGTCGGTGCGGTAGGTGTTACGGGTACAAGTGCTGCAAATATAATTTCCCGATATGCTGACCTTGTTATATGTATTGGTACGAGGCTCTCCGATTTTACAACTGCATCAAAAACTCTTTTTAAGCATCCAAATGTTACTTTTTTAAGTATCAACATATCGTCTTTTGATGCTCATAAGCACTCTTCATTATCTTTAGTCGGTGACGCAAAAGCCTGCCTAGAAAAATTAAATCACATGTTAAACGAAGAAGGCTTTACAATATCTCATGAATATAAAAATCAAATCAGCCAACAAAAAGATGGCTGGGATCAAGAAGTAGATAGGATATTTAACTTAAACAATAAACCGGCTGTGAGTCAGGGTGAAGTTATCGGATTAGTATCGGAGTTTATGAATGAAGATGATACTGTTATTTGTGCTGCGGGAAGTCTCCCTGGAGATATGCATAAGTTATGGAGGACGGTAAACGGTAACCAGTATCACATGGAGTATGGTTACTCTTGTATGGGTTATGAAATCGCCGGAGGTCTTGGCGTACGTATGGCGAAAGATTCAGGCGATGTTTTTATAATGGTTGGCGATGGGTCCTATTTAATGATGAACTCTGAAATAGTAACAGCTGTGCAAGAGAATCAAAAGCTTATAATAATCTTAGTTAACAACCATGGCTTTGGAAGCATAAACAATCTTTCTTTAGGCTTGGGCAGTAAAGGATTTGGAAACCAATACAGGAAAAGGGAAAAAGAAACGGGTGAATATACTGGCGATAAACTTCCCGTAGATTATGCTGCACACGCAGAGTCAATGGGTATTGATGCAACAAAAGTCCAAACAAAACAAGAACTGGAAGAATCTCTTAATCAAGCCAGAGAAAGTGACGCTTCAATGATGATAGAAGTTTTGGTAGATCATAGTATTGGTGTGCCAGGATATGAATCCTGGTGGGATGTCCCAGTTGCTGAAGTTTCACAATCGGATAAGGTTACAAAAATACGAAAAGACTATGATCAAAAGATAAAAGACGAAAGGAATTTTTAGTTTGACCACTGAAAAAGTTCGCTTTGGTATTGCTCCAATTAATTGGAGTAATGATGATATGCCAGAACTAGGTGGAAACTATACGTTAGATACAATCCTATCCGAGATGTCACAAGCTGGTTATAGCGGTACCGAGATTGGAAACAAATTCCCCAAAGATTCCTTTAGTATAAAAGAAGCATTGAAAAATTTTGATCTAGAACTTGCATCTTCATGGCACTCTACTTTTTTTTTATCAAAGGATATTCATTCTGAGCTCGAGAGTGTTAAGCAAAAAGCTTCCTTTTTGGTCGATGGTGGCGCAAAAGCAATTAACATAGCAGAATGTTCGGGCTCGATTCACGGTGAAATAGGTCTCCCTCTTGCATCAAAACCTGTATGCAATAAACAAGACTGGGCTAGACTGACAGATTCTTTGAACAAAGTTGGGGAAATCTGTAACTCTTTTGGTTTAAGCATGGCATATCATCATCACATGGGAACGTGTATTCAAAGTGAAGAAGAAATCTATAAGCTTTTATCGGGTACAGATCCTGAACTTGTACATCTTTGTGCTGACACTGGCCACATGTATTTTGCGGGTATCGATCCAATCAATTTTTTTGAAAATAATATGAATCGTATTAAACACATACATTTTAAAGATTTAAGGCATCAGGTATTTGACGCTCTAAATTTCAAAACTGATTCATTTTTAAAGGCAGTTTTAAATGGTACATTTACCGTACCAGGTGATGGTTGTATAGATTTTAATGCTATCAGTGATATAATTATTAGATCAAAATATTGTGGTTGGATAATTGTTGAGGCTGAGCAAGATCCAGCTATAGCAAATCCTTTGGAGTACGCACTCTTATCAAAAAAATATCTTAATAATATTTGGAGTGATTAAAATGAATCAAAAAACTAAAATGCAACAAACAGCTGAATTTGGATCCGACTGGTGGAATGATTCTAATGACCATGTTGAACTTCAGCATGCTTATAATGAGGGTGCGGTAGGAGCCACATCTAATCCCGTAATAACACTGAATAGTGTTAAAAATCATCCAAAAACATGGTTACCTGTAATTGATAAGCTGATTGCTAGTAATCATGCTGCCTCTGAGGATGAAGTTTTATGGCTTCTAATGGACCAGGTTGGAAAAAGAGCAGCCAATATTTTATTGCCAGTTTATCATGATACAAAAAGGAAAAAAGGTAAACTTTCCATTCAGG
>Ga0209047_1000967_pt1 | contig 22661 bp, 33 predicted proteins | sample SaaInlV_165m_DNA_3_FD_184681 | JGI IMG/M metagenome (GOLD analysis project Ga0209047, IMG submission 184681) | Marine microbial communities from expanding oxygen minimum zones in the Saanich Inlet - Saanich Inlet SI037_S3LV_120m_DNA (SPAdes)... | ecosystem: Environmental > Aquatic > Marine >...
ATTGTACTTGGGGGATTTCAAAAAGGTCATTTTTCTGATTCAGTTCAAAATAAAATTACTGATCTATACTCTGTTGGAAATGAATCATTTGAAGGTCATGTTGTCACATCTAGAATCCTATATGAGTATGAAAAAACCATTTTTATGTAGGAAATTTGATTTTTTCCTTATCGCAGTCATAGTATAGCCTGGTTAGTATTCGGGGTTTCCAACCCTGTGACGCGGGTCCGAATCCCGCTGACTGCATTTTATTCCTTATAATCAGAACTAATTTTTAGCTCTATTTTTAAAAAATTATCATGAAGCCTGTGGTGTACAAAATTGCAATGGAGAGAATGCAAATTCTTGTTGATAATGCCATTGCTAATGCAAGAACAGATCCTGAATTATCACAACGTCAAGCTTCTATTGCTCGTAGAATTAGTAGTAAATATAAAATTCGAATGCCCTACTATCTTAGAATGGTTTTCTGTAAAAAATGTAAATCCTTTATTGCTCCTGGAATTAATTCTAGAATTCGTTTGGGACGAACGTCTGTAAAGTCGATTCGAATTTCTTGTAACTTGTGTGGACACACTTATCGTAAAATTATATCCTGATTATTTACAATTATATTTTAATAACTTTAAAATCTATATAATTATGATTATGAATTACATTTTAATAATTTTTGCAGTGCTTTTCGTTATTGCTATTTCCCCTGCATATGCACAACACCATTCAGGTTCTCTTTCACCACCAATTGATCTTGATGGCTTCAAAGTTGCAGTTAGTACAACTCTATTTCCTGAAGATTTTAGTTATGGTGATTCTAAAACTACGAATCTATCCATTAGATTTTTTGACATTGAAACTAATGTGAATATTCCAAGTGTAACCTACCGCGTTCAGATTTTCCAAGACGATAATTTACTTGCCAGTGAATATTTTTATGATGAGGATGGTACATTAGATCTAACAATTAAGCCTACAACTGGATGTCTCGAAAAAGATCTTTGGAAATGTACAGTATACAACGGTGAAAAACATGCTATTGCTGGAGGATATTATGCTCGAGGGGATTCCTTACCTACAATTCAAGGTCCAATTTTTGATAAAAGCGGACAATATTCGGTTCAAGTTTCTATTGTAGGCGCGACAACTCCTAAAACTTTGACCACACAGGATTTACTTTTTGAAACTTTCTTACATCTTCCCCACAAACAAATTTTTGAAATCAAAACTGCGTCTGCTCAAGAATTTCCAATATCTGTAAAATCTCATAATGGTGAAATATCTAATTTTGTTTATGATGAAGAATTAGGTACAATTTCATACGATATACCTTTTACTTGGGATGGGCATAATTCTAATCTTGATCAAATTATTTTATTTGAAAAAGATTTTTCATCCATCAAAGAAGGTCATGATTTAATCATTTCTCTTAACGGAATGATCATTGATCATGATTTTTTTGAATTCAATATATCTGATCCAAATAACTATTTTCTGAAAATTAATATTCCTTCTAAAGATCTTTTAAAAATTAAAAATAAATTAAATTTAGAATCTAATGAAAATATGCTAAAATTAGAAATTTCATCTGGTGAAAAAATAAATTTGAATAAATTAAAATTTTCTTTTGATAATAATTTTATTGGAAATGTGTCTTGGGATTCTAAATTAAATTCTGGTACAAAAATACCCTTTACATTTTCTTTTTTTGATGAAAATAATGTGCCAGTAACAGATGTGTTGTTTGTTTACGGCATTACAGATTCATCTGGAAAAGAAATATTTTCAAATATTGGAGTTGATCAAAAATATCTTGGTATTTTAGCACCGCATGGAATTTATCAAGACTCCATTTTTATTCCAACTGACGAGAAATATGAATTTAAATTAATTTTAACTGGCAAAAATTCTAATAATTTTGAAAAGTTTTTCGTATCTACATCCAACTTTCAAATTAGTTCTCAATTAACCTTACAAGATCAAAAAACCAATGTTATTCCAGATTGGATAAAAAATAATGCTGAGTGGTGGGCAGATGGAACAATTGACGATAACTCGTTCATTCAAGGAATTCAATTCCTAGTTAAAGAAAACATCTTAAAAATTCCGTCTACTGCACAAGGAACTGGCTCTACTGACGAAATCCCATCTTGGATCAAAAACAACGCAGGCTGGTGGGCAGATGGAACAATTGACGATGATGCGTTCATTCAAGGAATTCAATTCTTGATCAAGGAAGGAATTTTAAAAATTTAGTTGTCTACTTTGAATCAAACTATTCCAGTTTCTCTCTCTGTACCTGACTGTGCGATCTTTTTTCAGAATTTTAATTATGCCTAATCCTGTTTCAGAACTTTAAGTTCTTGTATCAATGATTTATAAGACGATTATCGATTTTTGCACTTTATGGCAAAAGTCTATGATGTACCAGCAGACGTCCTAATTGAAAGATTAGCAAATATTCTAAGGAATGAAGATATTCCTGCTCCTTCTTGGGCTCCATTTGTCAAAACTGGAGCACATGCAGATAAACCTCCACAAGACAGTGAATGGTGGCAAACTAGATGTGCATCAATTCTAAGAAAAATTTACTTTAATGGTCCAATTGGTGTTAATGAATTAAAGAAAGACTATGGTGGTGGCAGACCATCTGGATATGGTGCTGCTCATCATAAAGATGCAAGTGGTGCAATTATTCGTACTGCAATTCAAGGATTAGAGAAACTTGGATATTTAGAAAAAATTGAAAAGAAAGGCAGAGTTGTTTCTAAAAATGGAATGCAAAAACTAGATAGACTTGCAACTGAAATCCTTAACGAGTTAATTTTAGAAAAACCTGAATTAAAAATATACCGTTAGATCAAAATGAGTTTTCCTGAACCAAATGATTTACCACAAGATCATAATCCTAATCATGAGCAGGCAGAACAAAAAGAGCAAATTCTAAGAAAAATCCTTACTCCTGAAGCTAGAATGAGATTAAATAATATCAAAATGGTTAAACCTGAATTATCTGATAATGTAGAACAATTTCTAATTGGAATGGCAACACAAGGAAAAATGCCTGGCCAGATAACTGATGACCAATTAAAAGAGATTCTTTTATCTTCACGGCAACCAAAGCGTGAATTTAAGATGAATCGAGTTTAATACAGAAAAAATATAATTATGGGGAATATTTTTAATTATTCATGAAAGCCGTTACATACAGTGAATACGCACCAGATGATAATTACGCTAAAATCCTTAAAGTCCAGGATATTGACGATCCAAAACCAAAAGCAGATGAAGTAGTTTTTGAAGTAAAATCTGCCGCCCTAAATTATAATGATATTTGGGGAATGAGAGGAGTACCAGTACCTGTTCCATTACCACACGTTTCAGGTTCTGATGCTGCCGGTGATGTTATTGCCGTTGGTGACGATGTTAAAAATATCAAAGTTGGAGATAAGGTAGTATCTCATTCTAACATGTCATGCAGAGTTTGTAAAGCATGTACTGATGGCAGAGAATTTGATTGTATTAAAAGAACAATTTGGGGATTTCAAACTGGTCCAAACTGGGGAGCATTCCAAGAAGTAACACATCTTCCAGAAGTTAACGTCTCAAAAATCCCAGAAGGTCTATCATATGATCAAGCAGCAGCTGCATCAATGACAATATTGACATCTTGGCACATGCTAGTTGGTAGAGCCAAAATAACCCCTGGACAAACCGTTCTAATCATGGGTGGTGGTTCTGGAGTTGGTAGCTTTGGAATTCAAATCGCAAAATTATACAACTGTGATGTTATTGCAACAGCAAGTCCAGACAAACTAGACAAATGTTTAGAACTTGGAGCCGACTTTGCAGTTGACCACAGAAAAGATGACTGGCACAAAGAAGTCAGAGCAATCTCTAAAGAATTAGCAAAGAAAAAAGGCGAAGCACCAGGTATTGATTTATCATTTGATCATATTGGTGAGACACACTGGAACAAACAATTACAATTGTTAAAGTACGGTGCAACACTTGTTTCATGTGGTGCAACCACTGGTTACAATGCACAAACTGATCTTAGACATGTGTTCTTCAAAGGAACTAACATCTTAGGTTCAACACAAGGAACCAAAGCCGAACTTGATCAAGCTCTATACTGGATGGGTCAAGGCAAAATTAAAGCTGCAATTGATTCAACATATACATTTGAACAAGCAGCAGAGGCACATACAAAGATGTTAACTGGAAAAGGCATGTTTGGCAAAATCTTAATGAAGCCTGAAGGCGCTTAGTCATTTAATGACTCAGCTCTTCCGTAGCCTTATTTTCGTACCTGGGAACAATCCCAGATTTCTTGAAAAGGCAAAGAAGATTCATGCTGATATTGTTTGTTTTGATTTAGAGGACTCTGTTCCAGATGACGAAAAAACTAATGCAAGGAAATTAATCAAAAATGCATTAAAATCTCGTTCAGAATACACCTCTTCCATTTTTGTTAGAACTAATTCTCCATTATCAGGAAAAATTCCATCAGATCTAAAGGAAATTATTCAAAAAGGAATTGATGGGATAGTTATTCCTAAAGTAAATAATGTTGCAGAATTAAAAAAAATACAAAAAATTCTTTCCAGTTTAGAAAAATCTAAAAAATTAAAACCAATTCAAATTATTCCTTCTATTGAATCAGCTGAAGGTGTTGTCAACTCCTATTCAATTGCATCATTTGGAAAACGTGTTAATGCCATTGTTTTTGGAATTTTTGATTTACTAAATGATCTTGGTGTTGAATATACAATAGATTCACCAGGTGGAAAATACTCTCGATATAAAATCCCTGTCGATGCAGCAGCTGCAGGCATATCTGCTATTGATGGTATCTGGCAAGATCTAAAAGATTTGAAGGGATTAGAAACGGATTGTAATTTTGGAAAAAGTTTAGGATATGCTGGAAAAAGTGTTATACATCCAGATCAAATTCCTACAGTCCATCAATCATTTTATCCTAACAAAACTGAAATTTCATGGGCAGAAAAAGTTTGTAAGGTGTATCTAGAATCAACAAAAAAAGGCAAGGGTGCTACAACAGTTGATGGAAAAATGATAGATGAAGTACACTATAAACAAGCAAAAGCACTACTTGATATTGTAAAATAATAAAATGATTGACCTTCTTGATCCAACAAATGTAATTACTCGTATGTTTAACACTGAAAATTACGACCAGTTGTACAATTACTGTAAGGATTTACTCAAAAAGGATCCAACTGACATGCTTGCTCTACAAAATATTTCATTATCGCTCATATATCTAAAAAATTATGAAGAAGCACTTGTATATTGTGATAAAGTTCTTGAAATAAAACCATCTGATACATACGCATTAAAAAATAAAATTTTTGCTCTTGAAAGTTTGAAGCAATATCATGACGTTTTAAAATTATGTGAAGGCATTCTACTAACAAATCCTAAGGATACTTGGGCTCTAAACACCATGGGAATATCCCTAAATGAATTGGATCGTCATAAAGACGCACTTCAATATTATGATACATCACTTGTAATTGATCCCAACGATGTAACTGCGTTAATGAATAAGGCCATTTCACTTAGTCATCTTGGCAACTATCATGACTCAATTGATTACTATGATTTAGCCCAACGAGTAGATTCAAGCTTACGCGAAATACCTTCTGCCAAATCAAAATTATTTGAAAAATTAAACATGCCTGATGAGGCATTTTTAGCTGCACAAGGCGTATTGAATAAAGATATGGCAAAAATCAAATCTGACGCTAAAGAAAACAAATGTTCTATTTTTCATCAATTTTGTGAAGATGAATTTGAAAATTCAAAATAATTTCATTTAGCAATATCTAAATCATTTTATACATAAAATCTCTACATTATTTTGATGTTTACCGGTATTGTTGAAGGAATTGGAACAGTCAACAAAATTTCAAAAATTACTAAAAATCGAAGTGCAATTGAAATGACCATTGATTTGGGTAAACAAGTAAAGGGGTTAAAAATTGGACAAAGTGTTGCACTTAATGGTGTATGTCTTACTGCAACCAAGATATCTAAATCTAAATGTATTTTTGAAATGATTGAGGAGACTACAAAAAAAACTGATCTTGGTAATCTAAAAGTTGGCGGCGTTGTAAATATTGAACGAAGTTTAAAGGCAGGTGATAGACTAGAGGGTCATTTTGTTTTAGGTCATGTAGATGGAGTGGCAATAATAAAAAAAATTCTAAAAAAACCTAAGGAAGTCCAAGTTTATTTTGAAGTTCCTAAAACTCTAGCAAAATATGTTGTAAAGAAAGGATCAATTGCTATTGATGGAATTAGCTTAACTGTTGTTGATATAAAAAAAACATTAGCCTATGTTTCGTTAATTCCCCATACTATTGAAATTACAAATTTTCATACTAAGAAAGTAGGCGATAAGGTTAATATTGAAACTGACATCCTTGGTAAGTATATTTTAAAACAAGCCTAATTATCTACTACATTAGTGGTAATTACCCGTTTTTTAGTAAACTATATACCTAGATCGAAATAATTTTTGTGTATGTCACTTGAAACTGGACTTGAATCTCTTAAACGTGGAGAATTTGTTTTATTATTTGATTCCGCTAATCGTGAAAATGAAATTGACATGGTTGTGGCAGCAGAATTTATCACTCCTGAACATGTTGCACGTATGCGTCAAAATGCCGGTGGATTGCTCTGTATCGCACTAGAAAATAATTTTGCAAAATCTCTTGAGTTACAATACATGCATGAAATTCTTGCTAGTTCTTCTATTTCAAATAAAGAAATGATCATGGGTTTAGCTCCCTATGGTGACTATCCAACATTTTCATTATCTGTAAATCATTATCAAACATATACTGGAATTACTGATAAAGATAGGGCATTAACAATTATGGAAATGGCTAATATCTTTAAAGTTGAAAATAAACAGAAAAAATTTGTATCCTCATTTAAAACTCCTGGACATGTGCCTTTGTTGATTGCATCCGAGGGATTATTGGCATCCCGTCAAGGTCATACTGAAATGTCTGTTTACTTAAGTCAAATTGCAGGTTTAACTCCTGTAACTGCCATCTGTGAAATGATGGATGCTGAAACATATTCTGCATTATCTGTAGACAAGGCAGAAAAATTTGGAAAACAAAACGGTATTCCACTAATTGATGGAAAAGAACTTTTAGAATATGCTGAGGTGAATTAATTATGAATATAGCTATTGTAGTTTCAGAATTTAATGAGGAAATAACATCTAGAATGTTAGATGTTGCAAAGGAAAAAGCTAATTCATTACAATTAACAATTTCTCATGTTTGCATGGTTCCTGGAGCCTATGATATGCCAATAATTGTAGACAGATTACTACAAAATGAAAATATTGACGGGGTTGCTACATTGGGTGCTATAATTAAGGGACAAACAAAACATGATGAAGTAATATCTCATGCTGCTGCTCAATCTCTCACTGGTTTATCTCTGAAATATCAAAAACCTGTATCTTTGGGAATATCTGGCCCTGGAATGCAAGAAAGACATGCTTATGCTAGAATAAGACCTGTTGCAGAACGTGCTATTGAAGCTCTTGTTAAAATTTCTACAGAACTGGAAAAAATTCAAAAATGATCCAACTTAGTATTTTAAAAATTACTGAATACGGTCCATGGACTTTGACATTGGGTAGTGATAGAGAGCATGAGTTACAAATGCTTCAAGCATCACTTTACAAACAAGTACAAAAATTATTTTCTGAAAAAAATTGCTTGGCATTTTTAAACAGATCTGATGAATTTTTTGTAGTTTCTAACGGTCTTACTTTAGATGATCATATAGAAATTCAAAAAACACTTGAAGGATTATTTGAAGTGCACTTAACTATTTCAATTGGTTTTGGAGACTCTCCTTTTGAAGCCAATCTAAAAGCATATGATGGAAGAAAAAATAATATTATTTTAAACAAAGAACATAATATTTTTGGGTTTATTGATGATAAATCTGAATTAAATGTTTCAATAATGCATTTAGATGTAGATGATTTAAAATCAAAAAGAAAAGATACTTCTCCGTATGAAATTTCAGCAATAATTTTTGATCTATATTCAAAAATTACAAAATATTTTATTCCAAAAAATTCACTTACATTTTTCATGGGTGGTGATAATTATATGGTAGTTGCAAGTAATGAAGCAAAAAATTCAGTTCAAAGTTTTATTGATATGATCAAAAATGATTATAATATTTCTTTGAATTGTGGAATTGGAAATGCATACACTAGCAGGGATGCAGTAAAATTAGCCACAAAATCCCTTGACACAATTCGTGATATTCGAGATTCTGGAAAACCAAAACCTGATGTTTATGAATTATAATGTTGCTAAAAAATATTAGTGCTTTATTGGGTGAAGAATTAGATTTTGTTTCAAATGTTGATATTGAAATTAAAAATAATAAATTTAAAAAAATTCAACCAAAAATTAAATCTACTTTGGAGAAAGATGTAGTTGATTGCCAAGGTTTATTGTTAATTCCAGGATTCATTAATGCTCATACCCATATCGCTGATTCTATTGGAAAAGATATTACGATAAACAGTACTGTGAATCAAAAAATTCATCCGATGTTTGGAATTAAATCTAAAATACTGAAAAATACTTCAGAAGAAAATCTATCCAGTTTTATGAAAAATACTTGTCATTCAATGATTAGCAAAGGCATTACCACATTTGTTGATTTTAGAGAAGGCGGTTTAGACGGATCCCTTTTACTCAAACAAGTATCTTCTGACATTCCAATTCGTTCAATTATTTTGGGACGACTTGATTTTCATCAAAATTCTTCTGAAATTAAAAAAAATACCCCTTTTCCTAAGGAAAAAATTCGGGATCTTCCTTCTTTAGTTAAAACATGTGACGGAATCGGCATTAGCGGTGCAAATGAGCATAGTGAATCTGTATTAACTTCCTATTCTAAAACAAAAAAAATTCGAGCAATTCATTCTTCTGAAACTCGAGAAAGTGTCCGTAAATCTAAACAAATTACTGGTCAGTCTGAAACTATTCGAGCGTTATCTGTGAAGCCTGATTTTTTAATTCACATGACTCATGCTTCAAAAAGTGATCTTCAGGCTGCATCTGAGGCAACCCGTGGTATTGTGATTTGTCCTCGAGCAAATTCCTCTTTGGCTGAAGGGATTCCTGATATTGAAAAAATGGAAAATGCTGGATGTCTTTTGGCATTGGGTACAGATAATGTTATGATAAATTCACCCGACATGTTTCGTGAAATGGATTTTCTTTGGAAGGTAACAATGGGAATTAAGAAAAAAAGAATTGATCCAAAAAATATTCTTAAAATGGCTACGGTTAATGGTGGAAAAATTTTAAAAAAAGATATTGGAATTATTCAAAATAAAAAAATAGCTGATTGCATATTTCTTGATAAACATGCATTAGATTTAGAACCAATGCATAATCCACATGCATCTATTGTACATCGAGCATCTGAATCATCAATTAAAGCCGTAATGATTGAAGGAGAAATTGTACATGGAAAAATTTAATCCACATATAATTTTAAGTGCGGCTATATCGATTGATGGAAAAATTTCTACAAAAATAGGTGATTCTAAATTGTCTTCTAGATCTGATAGTATTAGATTACATAAATTACGATCAAAAGTAGATGCAATTCTTATAGGAAAAAATACACTCTTGCAAGATAATCCTTTACTAACTGTACGATATACTAAAGGTAAAAACCCCATACGAATAATTTTGGATTCTACTGGTAGTATACCGACTAATTCTAGAATTATAAAAACAAGTAATGACGTTCAAACCATAATAGCTGTTTCAAAAAAAATTAATAAAAAAAATTTATTAAGATTACAAAAATTACCTGTAGAAGTAATTATGGCTGGAGAAAATTCTATAAATTTAAAATTATTGTTAAAAAAACTTTCTAGTAAAAAAATTAAAACTATTTTGGTTGAAGGAGGTGGAACTGTGAATTGGGAATTTATCAAAAATGATCTTTTTAATGAACTGATAATTACACTATCTCCTTTTCTAATTGGAGGTACTGATTCTATCTCTTTTGTTGAGGGAAAAGGCTTTACAAAAATTTCCAATTCTCCTAATTTGAAATTAAAATCAATAAAGAGGCTCAAAAACTATCTTGTACTGAATTATGTTAAAGTGTAAGTTCTTATACTTTATTTAAAATAAAATTACAAGAAATTGGCAATAAAAAAGAAAGCTACAACAAAAAAGAAGGTTGCACCAAAAAAGAAGGTTGCACCAAAAAAGACGGTTGCAACAAAAAAGAAAGTTGCACCAAAAAAGAAGACTACAACTAAATCAAAAGCAAAGAAACCAGCATTTGGAGGATACGCAATTAATTTTGCAGGTCGTCAAGAAACTGTAGAACAAGTATTTGGAAAAAAACCAATAGCTCCTAGTGAGATGACTAAAAGAATCTGGATATTTGTAAAAGCAAATAGTCTATCTAATCGTTAAATCTATTGTTAACTCATATTCGTTAACTATTTTTTTCTCTTTTCATTATTTTTATTAAAAAGATATAGATATCGGATTTTATTTTTTATACTTATGACTACCGAATCATTACGACGTGATCACGAATTAATTGAAAAAGTAATCAAAGCTATGCAATCTACAATTGAATTATTAAATGATAAAAAACAAATTCCTGAATCAATTTTACTTCCAGTAATTGATTTCTCAAAAAACTTTACTGATGTTTGCCATCATACTAAAGAAGAAAAATCACTATTTCCTGCATTAGAGGAAGCTGGAATGCCCACTAACATGGGGCCAATCGCTATGATGCTAATTGATCATCAACGATCAAGAGAAATTGGAAATGAAATGGAAAAATCTGCAAAAGAATATCTTTCATCAGGTAATTCTGAAAAATTAATTGCCGATATGCAACTTTACGTTGATCATATTACAGAGCATTTGTGGAAAGAGAATAATAAATTATTCATGATGGCAGAAGCAAGATTACAATATGTTTCTAAAAAAGTCAATGCCGATCTTGATACGATTGAAAAATCTCAATTAAATGATTTGGGAAAATCTCGAGAGCATTATGAGGAATTAGCTGAAAATCTTACTCGTGATGTTTCTAATAGTAAAAATTAATTTTGACTACTAGTATATTTGGTGAAGTCATTAGAGTTAGAAAATTTTCTAATGGTGATGTTGAAATTGACTTTCATCATGAAGAACAAATTACTGAATACCGTTATTCTGCTGATCCTGGTAGATTAGGTAATTTTCCCAAAGATCTAGCTGAAACACTGGTTTCAACTTTAGATACCACTATTTGTGTTGAGATTTTTTTCCAAGATGATGGACTTCCTAGTCATATAGAATTAGAACAATGTGAAGATGAAGATGAAGATGAATATGAAGATGAATATGAAGATGAATATGAAGATGAATTATAAAATTTGTTTTCTTTAAATTTTTCTATTAGACTTATTTTTTAATCAGTTAAAATATTTGTTGCATATCTTGTTTGATTTCATCAATTTTCTTTGAATACGCTTTCCGTGATTTTTCATTCTTTTTTATATTTAATACATTCTGACATGATGGACATTTGAACATACCATCAAGTGATTCTTCAAATGTAACTCTTGGGCAGTCCTCATTACCACAATGATAAAAATCAGATGCATTTTCATAATCAAATCTCTGTTCTAATCGTTCTTGAATTTTCTTTTTTTGATTTTCAATAAAGTGTTCCACTTCTTCTCTTCTGGTTCTCCATCTGTACACAAACCATCCTTTTCTCTCATCCTTTACTCTAATACCCGTAATCAGAGATTTTCCAAAAAGATCATACAATACTTTTCTTACCATATTGATTCTAAGACCTGTGGAACTAGCAATTTCTTCATCAGTTGCATCTTCTGCTTTTAGTAAAGATCTTGCTACTTTGAGATATTCGTCGCCACCAATCATTGATGCAATTCTAACAAAAGGATCTTCGTATTTGTCTACCAACTTCAATCACTTCAAGTTTCTAGTATTAATCCCTTCTCTCATTCACTTCGACATTTTTACCCTTTTTTGTGGGTATGATCTTTCTTTTGGCGTTTGTGAATGCTTTTTCAAATTGTTCTCCATTTTGAACTCTGTCTAATAATATAGCTAATGCACTAATTTCTGAATGAGGCTGACTTCCTACCCCTACGTTATAATCAGCTAATTCATAAATTTCTCTTGGAACTTTTTCTGCACCAACTACAACTAAAATTTTTTCTTCAATGTGGATTTGTTCCTGAACATCATTAATTTTTTCACCATACATTGATAGATGTATTATTTTGAAGCCCTCTTTTTTTTTATTTTTTACAACTGATTTCCAGTTATCAATAAATTCAACAATAAAATTTCCTCCCCACGTATTGTTAATTTTTTCTAAAGTGTCTTTAATTTCTGGATTCACTTCTGTCATGAATATTTTTTCTGCTCCAAAAGATCTTGAAACTAATGCAACATGAGTTGTAACTCTATCATCTCTTACAACACGTTGTCCTATTCTAACAACTTCAATTATCATATGTTTTACCTTCCAATTGATTTTTTTTATATTTATATGGATTTTTGTTCATTATGAAATTCTCAATTATTTTTTTTAACTCACCTATGTTTTCACCTGTTTTTGAAGAAACTGAAATTACTTTTTCATTTTCAGTTAAATTTAGTAGTTCTTTTTTATAATCAATTTGCTCTTTTTTCATTAAATCTGATTTATTTAACGTAAAAATTATTTTTTCTTTCTTAACTCCTAACTCATCCAATGTTCTCATGCAGCTTGCAAATTTTTTCCTTAACTCTAATTGTGAATCACTAATATCAATTACTAGAATAATGATATCCGTATAAGTTAATTCTTCTAATGTTGATTTGAACGCATCTATCATATATGCGGGTAATTTACTGATGAACCCAACTGTATCTGCAATTAATACTGGTTCCTGATTAATTGTAATTCTTCTAGTAGTGGTAGAAAGTGTTGTAAACAATTCTTTACTTTGAGCTTTTGTTTCACCTGTAGTTTTGTTAAACAATGTTGTTTTTCCTGCAGACGTATATCCTGCTAATGAAATTGTTGAGAATCCCATCCTTTTTCTCCCTTGTCTGTGGAGTTCTCTTTGTTTTCCAGCTTTCTCAAGTTTCTTTTTTACTGTCTGCATTCTATGTTTAATGTCGTTATAGTAAACATCAATCTCAAATTGTCCTATTCCCATAAACCCTGGTTGCTCTCCCATGTTAGCAAGACGTACTTTTTCTTTTGCCCTGACCATTTCATATCTTAATTGTGCTAATTTGACTTGTAATTTTGATTCTGAACTAGATGCTCTACTTTCAAAAATTTCAAGAATCAATCCTTCCCTGTCTAAAACTTCTCTTTGTAGTTCCGTTGCTAAATTATAATTTTGACTAGGTTTTAGAATTTCATCAAACACTATTACATCTGGTCTAATTTTATCCGCTATCTCACGTAATTGTTCTAGAACTCCGCCACTGATTCCATACTTTGGTTTTTGCAGATAATTTTGTTGAATTATGTGGACTACTTCATATCCTGCAGCTTCGCATAACCCCTTTGCCTCATTTATGGCGTCTTCTTTATCGTATGTAATTAGAATCGCTTTGTCCATTTTGATATATTATTCCGTTTTTTTCAAAGTTTTTTCTATATTCATATTTAACACAATTTCTGCAATATCACTGGCATATTCTGAAATTCTTCTTATATTTTCGGCTAATCTTCTAACCCTGTACATCTCTTCATCACCTTTTATTGATTTTGAGGCATCTTTAATTTTCTTCTCAAATTTACTAATTTGTTCTATTTTTTTGATAATTTTTTCAGCCTGATAGTAATCTTCTTTGAATAGTGCTAAGCATGATTCATCTAATACATTCAATGAAAAATCATTCATTTCCTGAAGTTTTTCTAAAATTTCTTTTTTGATTGATTTTTTAAATTCTAAAAGATCTTTTGCTATAAATGCGGCATGATCCCCTGTCCTTTCTATATTTTTTACAACTAATCTATATCCTAAACAATTTCTGGCATTTCTAAAACCCATCTCTTTTAAAATATGTTCATTTTGTATTGCAATTTTTAATTGACGAATAATATAAAATCCGAATCTATCTACTTCGTCATCTGTATTGATCACTTCTTGTGCTAAATCCAAATTATTTTCTTTAACTGCTAAAAGTGCATCATTTGACATTGATTTTGCTAAATGTATCATTCGTTTGAATGCCCCGTCAACTGATAATTCTAACAAATTTACCATTACTTGAATTGTCATTCCGTTACTTGAATCTGAAATAATTTCAGAACCCATTAGCATTCTCTTAACTGCTTCTTTTGCAGTGTTCCTTTGAATTGGGTTTAGTCTTCCATTCTTTGATTTAAGATTAATTATTTTAAATCCTAAAAAGTATAATGAAATTAATTTTCTAACTATGGAATCTGGTTGTTCTTCTTCTGCAATCTCAATTGTTGCGTCTTCTTTTTTCTGTACCCGAGATTCAAATTTTGGTGGATACAATTCTAATGTCGATGATCCTTTTCTGATCATTCTTATTTGATCTCCTTGTTTCAACCCTAATTCCTTAATCCATTGTTTTGGCAGTGAAACTATATACGATGATTTACCCGTAAACTGTATTTTTCTGGTTTCTCCTTGTTCTTCCACAATCTAATTATAAAATATCTTTCTATATAGTTATTTATTTCTGCTATAGTTTAACATTCAACTAATATTTAGAATAATTTTTAGTTTGATATGGAACATTTTGTGAAACTTCAACATTCGTTGGATGCTCTATTTGGTACTGGAACCTCAAAATACTTGCCAAAAGATGCTGACATAAGGTTATCGCGAAGAACTGGAAGAATTAGAACTGCTTCTCATAAAGGAAAATTACTTTGCACTTTGAGAATTGATGGTAGCTTGGCAATTAGCATCCCTTTTGCTCAAATGTTATTACAACATAAAGCATTTCGAGAAAATTGCATTGAAATTAACGAAGATGCGGCCCCATTTGTTCAACAAGGCAGATCTGTATTTTGTAAACACGTTATTTGGTCTGGAAAAAATGTACGTGTTTCATCTGATACTCCTATAATATTTGAAAATCAAGTAATTGCAGTTGGTAGATCTGTTTTATCTTCTGAAATGATATCTGATTTTAAAAGAGGTGTGGCCATTAAAGTTAGAGATAGTTTAAAAAGTCGCAAGGAGGATCCAGTGATATGAGTGGTAGAGGAGGCAATCGCGAAATGCGAAGAATGATGGATAAGATGGGTCTTGATATGAATGAGCTACAAAATGTTCAAGAAGTTATAATTAAAACTGATAAAAAACAAATCATTATTTCAAAACCTTCTGTTACTGAAATGAAAGCAAAAGATAGTTCCATTTTTACAGTTACTACTGATAGTTACGAGGAGGTAGAACTAGAAGTTCAAATTTTTTCAGACGAAGATATTCAGTTAGTGAGTCAACAAGCTGGAGTTGACGAGGAAAAAGCAAAGAGTGCTTTAGAGGAAGCTAAAGGCGATCTAGCAAGAGCAATTTTGCTATTAACCTCTGGTTAAAATTTGCCTTTTATACCTAAAACATACTCTAAAAATGAATGATTTAATTAATGGAATTTATGAATTGTGAATATAATGACCGATGCTGTTGAATCCAAAGTCACTGGAATAATTCAATCTTTGAATGGTTTAGAAGATGATCTTGACTCTTTAAATGGTAAAGTTGGAGATATGAAAAAACAACTAACTGTCAAGACTTTGAGTGAAATTGATACATTATTAGAGAAAACACGTGAAATGGCTATGAAAGAAGCTGAAGTGATAATTAACGCAGCAAAAGAAAAAGCAAATGTTGAATCTACAGGAATTATTCAAGAAGGCGACTCTCAATTGACGAAAATTGAATCCAATACAAATGCCAATTTTGATGATATGGTAAAACATGTTGTTTCTACAATTTTGAAAGCATAATCTGCTATCAATCTTAATTTAAAATTTAATTATCGTATGTTTTGGTATTTGTTCTTTTGAAATTCTTTTTTTTACCGCTTGAATGTTTTGCCTTGTAATTTAGCAATATTATGCCTGTAATCCAGATCGTTCCATTAATTATTGAAACATACAATAGTGGAATTGGCAATTCTATCCCATTTGGTAAATAAGTATTCATCCCTAAAACAATAATTCCCACAATCGTTGATGGAACCAATAAAATTAATCCTATATTTCTATAATTCATTAATATTCTAATTTTTCTATAAACTTAAGGGTGTTGGATAAACAAAAATACTCTACAAATTAACTTGATTAAAAATAAAATTTAAAACAAATACTCTGATTCTATCAATTGAGTAACATACACAATACTAAATTTTGTAATGCATCTGATGATGTTTTCTATAATTTTGTTTAGAAAATTTTTTAAAAAATAAATTATTTATATGAAATAATTACCCTAATTTTTTGTCTATTTTAGATCCAAGTAGAATAACCACCATCAAGAGTCACTGCGTTGAATCCTTCTTTATTTAATTCATCAGCTGCAATACTGCCTCTATACCCCGTACCGCAGTAAGTGCAAATCTTCTTACCTTTCATATCCTCAATTTGTTTTTTCTTTGTATTTCGAATACACAATCCCAAAGGCATGTGAATTGAATTTTCAATCTGTCCACCTTTTAATTCATCTAATTCTCGAACATCAATAATCACATAATCATTTTTTTGAGACATCAATTCTTTTGCAGTTATTTTATCTGCCATGAGATTTCTAATTTATGGCGTAATTTATCTTTGAAGTTAGAAATTATTACTTGCCAAAATCAATTTTTTTTCATTTTATCTGGAAAAAACCATGATTTTTACTCAAAGAAATATGCACAATATGTTATAATTGCAAGAAACACGATTCTAAATCCATCTATACATATTTATTGATGTTTTCAAGAAATTTTTTGAAATTTATAAATTTATTATGAAATTATATGAAATAATTACACTTTTTCTTATATTTTTTTATATTTTATTGCGATCCATGCTTATATACTTATAATTTCCATATAAATTACTAAAATGACATGTAAAGGAATTTGTGTGAGATATAAGGCTCAAAAACCTGTTGGTACAGGAAGATATGCCTCTGGACAAAGAAGATGTCAAATTTGTGAAATATTCATCAAATGGGAAGGACTCTGGTGTCCTTGTTGTGGATACAGATTAAGAACTAAACCACGTAATTTGAAATACAAAGCAAAATTACGTGCAAGAGTTGAAGCTGATTCAATTGAGGCTGAGGCAAAATCTATTTCTGACATGGAAGCAGAACTTGCAGCAGAAGCTAAAGCCGCTAAAGCTAAAGAAACTAGAGCAGCTAAAGCTAAATTAACTAAAGCAGCTAAAGTTGCTAAACCTAAAGTTGCTAAAGCTAAAGTTGCTAAAGCTAAAGTTGCTAAAGCTAAAGTTGTTAAATCTGAAACAACAAAAACAAAGGAAAAAACAGCCTGTCAATACTGTGAAAAACCATACGTGTTTATCGCTAAACATGAAACAAAGTGTAGTAAAAAACCACAGAATGAACAGGATTCCTCTGAAAATGGATCAATAGCAATAAAAGCATAATAAATGTTCAAAGTTTATTGAACTCTCAAAATGGATTTTTCCATAAAATGGTAAATTTTGGGAGTCGTACTTTTTCTTTAAAAATTCAAAAATTTGAAAATGGATATTTTATTTCTGTAACTGAGGGTAACGATAAACTTGGTTCTATGATTGTTTCTTTAGCAACTGGACCAACACCTACAACAACTACTATCATTCCTTCAAGAAACGAATCATTATTTTTGAGACTAATTGCTGAAAGAATTAGTACTAGAATGAAGGGTATTGCTTTGGTTTCTTGTTTTGTTCAAAAAGAATTAGAAACTAGTACCGCAAAAGCCTTAATGTCTGAAATTATGGAAATGATTGAAAATGAGTGATTTAAGAGAGTATATTTCTCAAGTTAAAAAAATTAATGAACTTAAAACGATCAAAACTAAAGTTTCAACAAAATATGAAATTGCTGGAATTACCGCAAAAGTTGATCAGTCACATGCTGTTTTATTTGAAAATATTAAAGAAAGTGATTTTCGACTAATTTCTAATTTAGTGGGAACTCGAAAAAGATTTGCTTTGGCAGTTGGCGGTACTGAAAATAACATTCATCAAAAAGTAATTTCTGCTATCAAAAATGCAAAAAAACCAAAAATAGTTCCAACAGGAAAATTTATGGAAAACAGATCAAAAAATATCTATTCCATGCCTATTGTCACTCATTTTGAAAAGGAATCTGGACCTTTTATCACATCTTCAGTAGCTTATGCCAAAAACCCTGAAACTGGAAAACAAAATTCATCTTTTCATAGAATGATGCCAATTGACAAAACACATCTTTCAATTAGAATGGTTGAAGGTCGCCATTTACATCGATGTTTTATTGATGCAAAAGAACATGATGAGGATCTTAAAATTGCAATTACTGTAGGTGTTCATCCTGCAATTTCTATTGCTGGTGCTTATCAATTTGATTGGGGCAAAGATGAAATTGATATTGCAAATTCACTTTTAGGTGGAAAATTAACTCTAGCAAAACTTCCTTTTTCTGGATTGAATGTCCCCTCTGGTGCTGAAATTGTAATGGAGGGAAAAATTCTTCGTGATAAAGTTCATCCAGAATGGATGGTTGAAATGCTTCAAACATACGATCATAAAAGATCACAACCAATTTTTGAAATCGAAAATTTGTATTTTAGAAATAATCCTATTTTTCATGATGTTCTATCTGGTTATGGTGAACATAGATTGCTGATGGGAATGCCAATTGAATCTAAACTAAATGGGGAACTGAAAAATGCTTTTTCTCAAGTTAAACAAGTTTCTATGACTAATGGAGGATCTAATTGGTTACATGCTGTTGTTCAAATAAAAAAGAAAACTGAATCCGATCCTAAAAAAATTATCAAAAAAACTTTTGAATCACATCGCTCTTTAAAACAAGTTACTATAGTAGATGAGGATATTGATCCTAACAATGCAGAATCTGTTGAATATGCTATGGCAACTAGATTTCAAGCGGATAAGGATCTAGTCATTATTACCAATGTACGTGGATCTAGTCTTGATCCTTCGAGTGATCAGAAAAAATTACAAACTGCAAAAATGGGTATTGATGCAACACGTTCATCTTCAAAGCGTCCTGAGGGATTTGAGATGGCAAAAATTCCTAAAATTGATAAAATTAAACTAGAAAAATATTTCAAATAGCCATAGTTAACTGATCAAATTAAATTGGATGAATGTATGGATAATTTAGAGATAAAAATGACATCAGAAAATTCTAATGTACCTGAAAAAAGCCCATCTGAATCCCATGCTGAAGTAATTGTTCGAATGTTTCCTTCTGATGCAAATCCCGCTGGGAATGTATTTGGTGGTGAAATTTTAAAGAATATTGATATGGTTGCAGGTATAGTTGCACAACGTCATTCTCAATCTAATGCTGTTACTGTATCATTAGATAGTGTAAATTTTTTGAAGCCTGTTTTTGTTGGAAATGTTCTTTTTCTAAATGCTAGGATAAACTATGTTCATAATTCTTCAATGGAAATTGAAGTCAAAGCAGAAGCTGAAGATATTGTAACTGGAATTCGTACTATTACTGCAACTGCTTTTGTAACTTTTGTTGCTCTTGGTAAAAATAGTAAGCCAATTCCCGTCCCAAATTTATCCCTTAAAACAGATGAGGATCGCGTTAAGTTTGAAGAAGGTAAATCTAGAATGGAAACACGATTAAAAAATCGCCAAAAATAAATAATAAAAATTTTAATAATTCTTTAATTTTATTTCCAATTTGTTAATTCTTTAATTTTATTTCTTGATTCGTCGATTAATCGTCTAATTACAGGCGTGTAAATTTGACATAGATACATAATTTCAATATTCTGATCTTTTTCTAAATTTACAAATGCTGATGCGGTAATTTTTTTCTTAGATACTTTGGGTTCCTCCTTTTCATTTCTTTTTGCATTAATTACTTTCAAAAATATTTGGGTTTGTCTTTTTATTTCTATATCTACTTGATCTTTTGATATAATTTTTCCATTTTTTAAATCAATTTTAATTTCTTGATTAAAATCATTTTTGTATCTGTCTACTGCCCTTATCCTAATCTTAATTTCAGGCAATGATTCATTTTTATTTTTAAATTGACAAATTTCATTCATAAAATTTGGATATGGGTTTTCATGTTCTTTTTTATATTTTATAGAAAACCATTCTAAAAATTTTAATGCATTTGCGTCTTTTTTCATACTTGCTTTTTCATTAAATTTTCTCTGAGTAATTTTCTCTCTAATAAATAACCCAAAATCTATGTTTGCTTCCTCAAAAATTCCATTAATTATATTATTAATTGAATTAATGTATTTATTAAAAAAATAATCTACATAAAATGGATCAGGATCATATTGTTTAATTTGTTTTAAGTATACTTCACATTTTTTAATTTCTTCTTCAACATTCATTGATTTTTGCCAGATTCTGAAACTAGATATTTTGACTGTGATTTTAACTCAATAGATAATTTATTAAAAATTTCATTTACGCTTACATCTACTAAATTTATCGTTGCGTTTTCTTTAACAATTTGTTTTTCAAATTTCTCTTTAATTGCAAATGAGACTGATGACCAATGCAAAATTCCCTTCAATTGCTCCTCAACTGTTGCATTTGTAGTTGGGAGGCTAGCTGATGCAAAAACAATTCCATTTGTCCATTGCATAGTTGGAATGCCTCCGCCTGATGATTTTGTACTAAATGCTATTTGTTTTACCCAATCCTCAAACTTATACTCAATAATTTCATGAATGACTAGTTTCTTCCACGGCTCTATTGTAATTTCCACTGATATTATTCATGTTAATCCAATTATAATCCTATTTTTTAATTTTCTAAATAATTTTTAACAATAAATTAAATTTCTTTAATTTCGGTAATGGTCCCTAATACTGAATCCATCTTTATTATTGCTTTTTTTTCATCCCATCCAAGTGCAACATACCAATCCCCTGCATCATCATGATACTTTGTTTCTAATGTTTTGAGATTTTCTGGTTTTATGTCATATTTTTTAGAAATGCCTGATATTGCTAATGCAATTGCATCTTTCTCTTTTTCTAACCTTCTCTTCATTAATCCTATTCCTGGAGTCATGCTTACTTCATGATGCTTCATGTAATATAGTTAATTCTTAAAATTGTGCATAATGTTTATTTCTTCTAATTCCAGTATTACCATATTTCAAATAACCCTCTTTTAGCCTAACAATACAATGAAATTAATTCAGATATTTTCAAATTCTTCATTTTTAAAATCTAGTACACTTGTTTCACTTGTATCCATTTTAGCAGTAATTGGTCCTATCGTAATTGTTTCCGCTGGATTTTGGGATGCTATATCACATATGTTTGAAGAAAAGGAATTCTTTTGGAGCCCATCTCATATGCTAGTTTACACCGGAGTTTTTATGACAACTTTTGCTGCCGGGATGGGTTGTTTATTATTACTTAGAAAATCCGTTCATGGATCTCTAAAAACTGGAATTAAACTTGTTATTGCAGGATCTATCATTCAAATGATTTCTGGATTTGGTGATTCGTTATCCCATGATTTATTTGGAATTGATGGATTGGTTTCCTTGTCTCATCAACCACTTGAATTTGGTTTAATTCTTGCATCATTGGGAGCAGTCTTAATAATAAAAAATAGAGAACACACAAAATTAAAATTATTTCTCCCTTTTTCCATTATGGCATTTTTATTTTTTGTAACTTGGTTACTTTTTAATTTGGTTTTAACTTTTGGTCACACTGTACAATGTATTCAAATTCATGTAATATTTTCATCAGGCTGCTCTATTTTGTAATTTTTTATTTTTAGATAAGAAATTAACATAATTAACAAAGAACCTAATAGTATCATAACTCCCGGGACTACCATTCCTTGTGAATTTGTATCTCCAAATTCTATTTGTACATTAACTTGATTTTCTGAAATGTTTGATACTTTTATTGTATATGTTCCATCTTTATTAAAATCAAAATATGAAACTAAAAATTTGGTATTGATTTTTTGTTCTTTTATGACATTCAAATTTGTGTCTAAAATTTGAACAAATACACTTTTTTCTTTGGTAAATTCAGGCATGTATATTTTGTAATACCCGATGCCATTTTTTCCTGTCAATTCTAATTTTGATTCAATAGAATTTGATTTTATTAATACTATATCCTCATGATTTTTTTCTGTTTCATTTAATATCGCTGAAACCCAAACCATTCCAATGATTACTACAACTAATCCAATTTTCAGTGCTGATATCTTCATTTTACTATCTTCTAAATTATTTGATTAATAAAATAATCTAAAAGGGCTCGAAGGGATTTGAACCCTCGACCTAGCGGTTCGAAGCCGCTTGCTCTATCCAGGCTGAGCCACGAGTCCAAACAATTAAGATT
>Ga0209047_1000970_pt1 | contig 22634 bp, 37 predicted proteins | sample SaaInlV_165m_DNA_3_FD_184681 | JGI IMG/M metagenome (GOLD analysis project Ga0209047, IMG submission 184681) | Marine microbial communities from expanding oxygen minimum zones in the Saanich Inlet - Saanich Inlet SI037_S3LV_120m_DNA (SPAdes)... | ecosystem: Environmental > Aquatic > Marine >...
TTATTATTGTTTATTGCTTATTATTTTTGTTTCTGTTTTTATATTAAATGACTACAATTACTCAAAATCTTAAACAATTTAGTAGAAATATTATAAACTTTAAATTTGATACTGATTTTATATATAATTTTATTGCAGGTGGATTATTAATTGCTATATCTGGTTATATTTCCAAGTTTTATAGTTCTTATTTAAGTGGATTACTTTACGGATCTCTCCCATTTGGCGCTTATTATTTGTATTTGTATTCTATTTATAATGGCGGAACAAATAAAGATTTTAAAAGTGATTTAGATAAAGGAGTTGATTTTGTCAATGGGTCTGTTATTGGTGGTATATTATGGGTTATTATGCTTATGCTTCTTTATTTAAATTTACATAATCCTATCGCTATTGTTTTTATTGCTTCTTTTATTTATGCGTTAATCATTTTTATTCAAATTTATTTTATCAATAAAAAAAAACAACTTATTTAAGCGTTGATAACTTATTTAAAATAGATTTAAATAGAAATTAATATCTTATTGTAATTAAAATGGTCATTAAAATAGCTATTTCAGGTAAAATGTGCAGTGGTAAAAGTTTTTGTTCTAATTTAATAAAACAAAAATATCCACAATTTAAATTATTTAGTTTTGCTGAAAGATTAAAGTCAATAACACATGATTTGTTTTTGGATCAATTTCATATGGTAGAAAATGATAATGTAATTCAACGAAAACATAAAAATAGAAAATTATATGTGGATGTTGGGCAAAAAATGAGAGAGATTGACCCTCATGTTTGGACTAAATATGTATTAAAACAAAGTAACAATGTTGATTTTGCTATCATTGATGATTTACGTTTTAAAAATGAAATGAATGCTTTAAAAAAAGAAGGATGGAAATTAGTAAAACTAAATATTACTAAGGAACAGCAAATAAAGCGATTAAAACAAACTTATAGTAATAGTAAAGAACATATATTAGGATTAGATTCTGATGCTGAAATTGATTTAGATGATGTGTCTGATAGTTGTTTTGATTTGATTTTGGATCAAAATGATGATGGTCTTAGTGTAAATAATTTAATGACCTGGTTGGATGATTTGGTTGATAACCATCCTTCCATTAAAAATAATTGTTGTAAAAATGACTGCAGTGATTGTGACGATAAATATAAAATGAGTATTGACAATTTTGAACAATATATAAAAGACAATGGGGTGATTTGTTAATTTAAATTATAAATATAAATTATAACTATAATTTAAATGGAAAAAAAGGATGCTTTTATTCAAACTGATAATAATTTCAAATTAAACCCTAATGTCGGTTTAAAAATCGGTGGTAATATAGATAATATATTAAAAAACTTGAAAACACATTTAGAAAAAATAGATGTAAGTGATTTTATGAAGCATATGGATGATATTAAAAATATGGATCCTATAAAACATAAAGACCCTTTTCATATGATGAATATGAATTATCCAAATAAAAATCATATTTTTCATCATGGAGCTGGTGCTAGATGTATGGTAGGAGGTGCAGGATTAGGTATTTTATCTAGTATCGTTGGTTATATTTTCATGCTTACATTAATTATTTTGGTTTTTGCTTGTTTATTAGGATATATATTTTATTTAAAACATCATAATAAGTGTGAAAATAAAGATTGTGTATTTAGTTTAGATAGTGATTTTATAGAACAAATAAAATTTGATATTGGTAAATATTTAAAGATGGTTCTTACTTGTTTATTGAAAAAATCGGTTTCTATTATTAAACATATTTCATGTATTATTAATGTTTCTATTAATGTTTACAATAAAAGTGTTGATGAATTGTTGTTACATTTAGATAGTAGTAGTAGTCATTGTGTTTATGATGATTGTTGTAGTATATAAAATAATTTACTTAATAATTTAAATTATTTTATCTTAGTTTGAGGGTTTTACGTTTTTTTTTATTTTTGTTTTTATGTGTTTTTGATTTACCTCCTTGTTGTAATTTTGCGTTTGTCACTTTTTTAAACATTTGTTGCTTGTTCATAGGTATATTCACCATACCCATTTTTTTTGCTAATTTACCAACTGCTTTGTTTTTTAAATTATTTACCATCTCTTTACCTTGATTCATCATTTGTTGGGCTGATCCAGGGATTGCTGATTGATTTTGTGATAAAGGATTGCCTTGATAATCAAACATATTTGCTATTAATTTTTTGATTTTTGCTAGTTCAATAGGATCTATTTCATTATTGTTTTTCTCTTCTACTTCTTCAAATATCTTTTTTACAGTTAATGGATCCATTCCAACCGTCATTTTAGATATTTTCCTTATCAAATCTTCCCTTTCTTGTTGATTTACTTTTTTCATTATACCATCGTTTAATACTGATATATCACTAAATACTGCCTTTACTTTATTATCATTTATATGCTTTATTATTTTAGAAGAACGCCTTGTTATATTACTTAATACGGTTTGTCCTTGTGTTAAATTTGCGTTATCTTTTATTTTTTGAAAAATTTCATCTCTATGGTTTATCGTTTCTTGATTAGTTATTTGGTTTTTTTTAGCAAAAAAATTAATAAGCTTTTCTGATGTATTATCTATATTTAAAACACATAATTGAGATATAATTTGTTTTCTTAGACCACCACTTGGAGTTGAGCAACTCATATTAATATATATTGTTATTTTATTTTAAATTGATAACTTTTATTCTTATCTTTTTTATATCATTCAACAATGTCTATATTAGGGTCTCGTATTCCACACGATTTATTATTTCATATTTCTACATATGATTACGTATCTCCTATTTATTTCACAAATAAATTATACTATAAAAAAAGATTTGAAATACAAACAAAATCAGTTATAAAGTTACAACAATGGTATAGGAAAAACATGTTTAAAAATTATCACCCACAAGATATATGGAAAAGTAGGGGTCTTATGATAAGATTGTATTTGAATGTTTATACAGGTGATTATAAACGATATATGCTATCTCTCCCATCTTCGATTGTTGATAAATTTCAAAGGGTAAATTATATTAAGGAAGAAGAAATTAAAACTGGATTAAATGAAGCTTACCGTGTCTTTAAACAAACAGATGGGAAAAGAAGTGATGTTGTAAGATTCTTGCTTTCCAATAAATTAAATACCGAATATTATAGAATTTATGGAATATAAAGATTCAACCTTTAATTTAACGTTGGTAAGATAAATAAAAATAATATAATTTTTATATTATTTTTGATATATAAATGGATATTTTATTAGTTGGTATTATTGTTGGTGTTACATTGACTATTTTTATTAGTATGCGAATGTGTGGTCGTTTTTTCATGCGTCCTCGATATATTAATATTGATGAATATGATGAAATTGGATATGATTAATCCAAAAATGATAAATGTTTACTATTCATCACACTTTCATATATTTTAAAGTTAACGGCATTTACTATCATTGCTCTTGTTAAACATACATTTATTCCTTTCCATAAATTTTTTTGTAGAAATGCTGGTTTAAATTTAATATTTTGCGCTATTTGTCTAGACGCTATAACATCCATTGGATAAGTTAATGTCCACGCGGTAATACCAGTTAATCCACCGCATATTAATGTGCTATTTATATGTTTTTTTAACTCATGATAGGTTTGGAAATAAACACCCATAGCCAATGTTTCTCTTGCAGAAAGTGAAGGTAATCCATTTGTTGTTTTAATTTGCTTTATGGTTTGTTTTATTATACTATTATTGAATTTTATAGTTTGAGAGTGGGTTTTATTGTTTATTTGATATTTTATTTTAAATGATTCAAGAACATACGCTAATGGAGATATAAACATTCCACTAAGTAATCCAGAAATAAAATGATTTTGTGTATATTTATAACTACGCTCATGGATCGTAAAGCAAGATACATTGAAAATAGAAGAGTAAAATAATGGATAATTCCATCCTTTATAATAACGAGATAAAGACAAAGGAAACCATTGTTTTTTATTTTGAATAAGTATTTTTGCTGTGTCAAATGGATGTCCTATTATTACCTGACCTATTCCTACGCATGAAGAAGCAATTATATCTTTCATCTATATATTTATATATTTTTGGGTTTATGTGTAATTTATATATCATTATTCAATTTCATAAACTATATAAGGATATTGATAAAAGATAAGTAATGGAAATTGTGGAAACAAAGGAGCATTTAGAATGTCATTGTTGTACAACCAAAGATGATGTTTATATATGTGAATTAGATAATTGTGACTACCCACTGTGTTTAACTTGTAAAGAAAAAGTTTTAAAATTAGAAAATAAATGCCCCAATTGTAGAAGAAGTGTTATTATAGATATAAATAATAGTTCCAGTTCGGAACCGGATTCTGATTCGGATTCTGAATTAGAACAGGAAGAGTTTCAAAATAATTGTCGTGAAAAATGTTGTAATAAATATTGTAATAAAGAAGTTATAACATTTGTTTCTGATATACTACAATTATGTTTGGCGATGATTATGTTTATTATTGTGATTACTATGATTTTTGCCGTTATAATATTAATAGGTAGAACGATAACACTGTTTTTTCAAATAGGTCCTGTGGATTATTGGTGTCAATCATTGGGAGAACATTTTGTTGGACATTTTATAGGATTTGGTATATTAGGTGCTTTGATTGGATTTTGTATCGTTTTTTGGTGCGCTGGTATACTACATGATTGTATATGTAGTGATGATAACTAATTACTTTAAATATGGCCATAAAATTAGTATGGTTATGATTACTATATTTATTGCTGCATGATTATGATCTTCTATTGTTATAGGAATATTTGATTTATGTTTTGTATTGTATTTACTATTTAAGATAATATCTACAATATCTATCCCATAATTAGTTTTTTCATCTTTATGATGGTTTTCGTGTTCTATTGATTCGATAATTCGATAATTAATATTATGAACGGTTGCATAAAATAATGCCCATAACAATAAAATATTATTATTTAGTAATATTTTGAAAGGATTTACGGATGATTTAAGAGATATTATAAATGTTGGAGAAATATAATTATTTAAAATAATTAAAAATCCTCCTTGTGTTAGGAAATTTTGGATAAATTCAATAATAACGTTTGTTGGATTGCGATTTATCGATGAATCATGATGAATTATTGCGTGAAAATCAATAGTGATTTCTAATATGGTTTCTATTATTTTATTTATGATTGAAATATTATGACATTTTTTAAGTATAAAATTTGTAGATTGTTGATACAATTCAGTAAAGTTATAAGAATGGGATATATAATGCATTAAATATCCCCAAAAAGCCATAAATAAATATGTATATATCCCTGATACATAAGACGATACTGTATTTCCCATTGTAAAATAAGATATTGAAAATATAGATATTAAAATATATATCCAAAACAATTGATTTGTTTTTATACTATCTTGAATTGGTGAATTTGATTGTTTTGATTTCATTTTAGTATTTTAGATATATTAAAATGATATATATTTACTTAATTATATACGAATTAATTTTAATCGTTAAATGTTATTATAATTAATATTAATTTTATTTAATGAATAATAATAACAAGATTGACATTAGTATGTCGGAAATTGAAAATGAAAGTCGTGAAAATAAAAATATGGTTGATGAAAATAAAAGTAAAATATTAAATAGTCCTATTAATCAAACCAAAATTAAGATTAAGGGTATTCGAAAAAAAATAAAAGATTTTATTGTTAATAAACATGTTGAAGTTATTAAAAAATCGGGAATTCCATTGGAATTAGCGTGTCTTATAATTAAAATTGTTCATTTTAGATTACCATTTGATTTATTTTTAGCAGCTTATTTTTCACCTCCTTTTATTGCTTTGTGTTTATGGATTTTTGTTATGGGAGTATTTTCTTGCTTTTTATTATTAGATGGATGTGTCATTTCTTCTATTGAATATAAACTTACTGGTAATAGTTTAAATGTCATGGATATATTTTTGTGGATGTTTAAAAAAGAAACCAATTTTAAAAATAGATATATGTCTACTATTATTGCTGCTGTTATTTATTTAACCTTGTTTTTAGTAATGGTTTATAATAAAGGTTGTTTTAACTTTCAATATATTAATAAATTAATGTACTTTGTAACTTTTTCATATATTACTGGGTTTGTATCAAAATCTGCTTTTGATCCTGTTTCTAATTTGGATTCTGATAAAACAGCAATCGAAACATTTGTTATATAATTAATTATTGAATAATATTAAATCTAATTAACTATATTAATTAAATGGGAAATTGTTGTAAAACTAATAATAGTAGTTCAATTTTTAATGATATTTATATGAAGAATTTTGTTAATTGGGATAAGGTTGATGATTCTGTGGAAATGTTATCATTTAAAGGAATTAAAACAATGTGTAAAGTAGTATCGGTTTATGATGGAGATACAATTAAAGTTGTATTTCCTATTATTGGTTCTGGTTCTAAGAAATTATATAAATGGAATTGTAGAATTAATGGAGTTGATACTCCTGAATTAAAAACTACAAATCAAATGGAAAAAAAATTAGGTTATTTTGTTAGAGATAAATTAAGAGAAAAAATATTGGGAAAAATGGTTTATATTCAATGTGATACATTTGATAAATATGGTAGATTACTTGTAAATATAGTTATTCATAAAGAAGATATTTCAAAATGGCTTCTCGATAATAAATATGCTTTTGAATATGATGGTGGTAAAAAGAAATGTTGGTCTGAGTTTCTAAAAAAGAAAAAGAAAAATTATATTTATGATTTAGGTGTTGAAGACTGTTTTAAAGATATTCAACATGAGATTATTGTTTAAAATTATAATTTATTTAATATAATTTATAATTTGCGTGTTTCGGTGTTATTTGCGTTGTGGGTTGCGTTGTGGGTTGCGTTATGGTTTCATATTTAACATAACTAAACCAATTAAAATAAAGAATATGCCAGAAAATTGAATAGTGGTAATTTTTTCATTAAATATAAAATACGACATAAGTGTTGTAAATAACATCCACAACGGCAATATAAAAGCAACCGAATAAAACCCTTCATTTTTTTCCAATACTTTCCAAAATGAATATAATCCAAAAAAACCAGCTATAATTGATATAATAAATATAGTTAACAGTTTAACAGTAGTCTTTTCCTTTATTATTTTTAATAAATATTCTAAGTAATTTTGATTTGAATTTGTGTTTGAATTTTTTATTATATTAAATGAAAATAAAAATACTAATAAAAACACCAATATTGGAAACCCAAATCCCATTCTTATTATATATAATTCCATTGGTTGAATTGCTTTAAGCAAATAATATTTTGAAAACACCGACATTAATGCCCACGAAAATCCTGATAGTAAAACAAATAAATATGTTTTAGGTATTGATAATAAATAATTAATCATAGTGATATCTATATATTAAATATATAATTTAATAAACTAGTTGTTTGTAATATAACGTATAAATTTTTATATATGTATATGAATTTTTATATATGTATATGAATTTTTATATAATAATTAATCCATAATATTATTTATATGATTGGTAGACGTAATCGATTAAAAAAAAAAGCACAACGACGAAGACGTAGTAGTATTTTAAAAAAAAGTAGTAGTATGGAAGTAGTACCGTTAGATGATACTATAACTCTTAATTCGTGGATGGAAGATAACTATACAGATCATTATTTTCTGTTTGATAGTTTAAATGTTGTTCCTGCAACACATAATTCTGGTGCTGTTTTTTCCAAAAAAATTAAAAATTGTATTCCATGGCGATGGTCTAAATGTCAATACTTAACTATTACTGACCAACTTAACAATGGTATTCGTTGTTTGGACCTAAGACTTAAATTGGTTCGTGATAGTTCTAATAATTCACATTATCAGATAGTTCACTATTTCGAATCTACTTATTCTTTTATGGATATTATGAATGAGGTAAATGCGTTTTTAAAAGAAAATCCAAAAGAAACCGTTTTTATAATGATGAAACCCGATTGGAATACGCGGAAAAATTGGGAATTTAATGATTTAGATATTATGTGGAAAAAAATAAGAGATTTAGATTTTGTTTTTAAAAAAAATGATTCTTATGAAGGTGTCGAAAAGTTATTATTACATCAACTTCGTTTTAAACATGTAAGAGGTAAAGCAATTATCATGCCTAATGGTCATTTTTACAAGACCTATAAAAATATTGCTACAACAGATAAAGTTAATACGGGATTAGATATTGATTGTATTCATGATGTGAAAATTGTTTATCCAAATTTTATTAATAGATGTGAAAATTGGGATATTGGAACTATTAACGCTGCTAAAATACATATTGAAACCTTTCTTAAAAACAATATTGTTAATAAACAAAAAATGGTAAATACACAAGGTAATAGTGACGATGATAATCAAGTTATAGATATTAAATGGTTTGAAACAAATGTATTTCCTTTGATTGAAACAAATGTTTTATTGTGGAAAGGATGTCTTCCTCCTTGTATTAGTTGTAAATTTATGCATCCTTATTTAAAACAAAATTGCTCTAAACAAAGTAGTAGTAGTAACAGTGATATATGTTATGTTAAAAAATTGGGTTTTGTTTTATTAGATTATGCTGATCCAACCTTAATTAGGTCACTATTAAGTAATAATAAATGTGTACATGATTATGTAAATGATATGTAAGCATATATAGAATAATATATATTCAATATATAATTATGGATACTTTAAAGAAAACGGTTTTGCTTTTTTTACTTTTATGTATCCCTATTCGTATATTATTTGTATTAATATCTAAGTTCACCCCTATTGAATACTTACATTATCTTGGAATAATTGCGTTGATACCCTCGTTTGGATTTTTATATTTTCATTTTAATAAAAATCAAAGGAAATTTGGAATATTTAAACAAAAAGTATGGTGGAATAGAATTATTCACGGATTGTTATATTTGGGATTTGCTATTTTTGCTATTATGAAAAATAAAAACGCTTATTTATTTTTGTTAGTTGATGTAATTTATGGATTAGGAGGATTTATTTATCATCATTCTGTAAATGGTGATTTTAGTAAGTTAATTAAAAGTATGTAATATTGAATATATATGGAATAATATATATTCAATATATAATGGTTATTGGTAAAAATACAAATAAAAAAAAGAATTGTTGTTTTGTTGGAACTAGAAAAAAGAAATGTACAAGAAAAGATGGAAAGGTTTTTGATTTACCCCGCAGATTTACAAGAAAAAAATGTGTAACAAATAAAGTAAGAGGATTTACAATGAAAAGTAGTTGTGCGCCTTATAAATTTTGTAAAAAAAATAAAACGAGGAAATATCGTGGTAGTAAACAAGCTACAAAAAAGAAACAGTTTTTATTTAATCCTAATAATCCTAGTAAATCGTTTGATGTTTATATTGATAAAAATCCAAACGATACAATACCTATAAAATATAAAACGATTGATGATGTAAAACAAACTATTAGAAAATTAGAAAAGTTATATAAAGCAAAAAAATATAGTCATAAACGCATTTGGCAAGTTGGTATGATTATGTATGTTAGATTAAAGGTTTATTATGATGGAAAAGGTATTGGCAAGGATAAAAAGGTGCGTCAATATAAATTAGCAAAACGATATTTTAAATTTTTAGGTAAACGAACAAAGATTAAGGGTGATAAAAATAGAATGAAAATGAAATTTGATTAAAGTTATTTATTATTCATTAAAGAGTTTTTATCGTTGTTTGTTATAGTCATAAATTCTTGAATATCATTAAATATATTTGTAGAGGTTGGGTTTTCAAAATGTTTTAATACGGTATGTAACGCTAATCGGTTTGATGTTGGGTCTTTCATCATTTTCCACATTAAATAAATATTTATTCGTTTATCTAATTCTGTATCGGTTAATGTTTTCCACTTGCTTTTAAATTCCTTATATAGCTTCATATAAGTCAATGTTACTTTTATTTCATTCATATCAGTGAAATATTTATCAAAAAAAGAATTAAATTTAGGGTCTTCCATTAAATTAGATAAATCATTGAAAAATTCATGATTATTTAAAATAGATTGTCCTTTTTCTAATAATTGCGTATCTTGATTTGTATTTATAACCAATGATGTTTCTGAAATCTTAGAATTTTCTGTTAATGTAGAAGGCAATACGTTCATTGATACAAATTATAGATTACTATCTTTATATATTTTATTTTCAGTGATAAATAAAATATCTATATATTTTATAATGGCAAGAGGATTAAAATGCTGGACTAGAAAAACTGGTAACGGTAAATTATACCGCGTTTGTAACAAAAGTAAAGGTCAAAAAGGAGTTTACAAAAAAGCAAAAAAAAGTAAAACTGCTAAGAAAAAGAAAGGTAAGAAAAGAGGTAAAACTGCTAAGAAAAAGAAAGGTAAAAAAGGTAAAACTGCTAAGAAAAGAACTCCATTAGCTTTACGTCGTCTTCGTTAAGAAAATTATTAAATTGAATTACTCATAATATAATTATACATCAATAATTAAATTATGATTGGAAAATCAGCAACTAAATTACGACTATTACAAATGATTAATATCAAGAACTGTGTAAAAATAGTTAATGGTTCTACATGCCCATGTGCTAATAAATTAAGATTAATTACTTTAAGAATACCTTTAAATATACATGAAGATAAGGCAAATGACGTTGATATACTTAAACAAAAAATCAAATACAATAAATGCTTTATGGAGGATAAATATATTTACCATAAATAAAATTACAGTAAATATATAATGAAAAATATTAAATATAACTTTTTATTATTTGTTATATGACTGAATTAAATAGTTTAAATAATAAAAATACGAATAATGAAAATACGAATAATATTGAATATAGTGAAAAAGATTGGGATTTATTAGTTGGTAATGATAGCACCGATCCTAATAATGATAAGGATGTTTTGAAATTTATACCTAAAAATGGAGATGGTAAACGATTTCACATATTAGCTACTATTGAACTTATGAGAAAAGTAGTTGAATCTGATAATGAATTAAATGGATTGTTTAAAAAATTACTTGATAAAGTATGTCACACTGCTCCTGAAATTTTAGATATTCGATGGAAAGATATTTATCATTTTTGTTTACGAAATTTTGGAAATATTGATGATGAAGAAGGATATAGTCGTAAAATATTATTGATTTATAATAGTAGAATTAAACAATATAATACGTTGTTTAAATGATTGGTTGTTTAATTCTTATAAAAAATTAAAATAATGACCATAAACAATATAAAAGTATAATGAAAACCCACGATGTAACATAAATTCATTAAAAGGAAAAAATAATGGGTAAATAGTAAGAATAATGCTATATAATTTATTACAATCATTACATATAAAAATTGTCCATAATACAATTGATATTACATACAAATAAAACCAATTTTCATTAGGATTTAATAGTATTCCATTTTTACTATAAAAATCTTTAAATTTAAATGTAAATATTAAATAAACTGTTAATATTAATGGTATAAAATATGTCCAATTCATTTTATGTTTATAATCCATAAAAAATGGTGCATAAATAAGCCAAACTACATTTATAAAAATAAAGAATGGTAATATATATTTTGTTATATATTTGTTATCATAATAAATACATAGAAAAAGAGTAAACATAGCAATATATATAATTGCAAATTTAAATTGCCATTGTATTTTATTATTATAATTGAAATGTTTTTTTGGTGTATTTATGATAAAATAAAACGAAATGATAAATAAAATTTTATATATATCTAATATCATTTCTTATATAATCCATATATAAATTATATAAATTATATAAATTATATAAATTATATAAATTATATATTAGGTGATGTATTATTGATTTTTATGCATATTCAATGACCATACTATTCCTAGAAAATATAATGGTATCACTGGTAATAGTGGTTTAATATGGTTTGGTTTAATTAATTCATTGTAGGTTAAATAAGTTGCAACTATCACTCTTATTCCACTAAACCAAAATTTTTGAACGGATTTCCAAAATTCTAACTTGCTATTGTATAGTTGTTTTTCTAATTTTTCGACTGCTATTTCTGAATCTGTCAAAACACCTTGTCGTGTTACTGGTTTTGTTTTCAAATAATAATATACAATGTAACCAGGTATATTAGATACTTCGCCTACACCAATTATATTAAACCAATTAAAATTAATTGGATCAAGAGACATATAATATATTGATACCAAATGATGGTAATAATAGGTTGAATGTAGAAAGTTTTTTTCTCGTTGTGTAAGTAAATATAATAAATCAAATAAAAAATATCCTGATGTATTTATTCTTAATTGGGTTGATGACCCATATAACCATATAAATGAACTTGTGGTTGCCTGTATTAAAGCGGTAGAGTTTAGTGCCAGTTTTTTATTTTGAATTCGTTGAAGAAATTGATTCAACATTGTGTATTTAAAAAAAGATAAAATTATATCACCTGTAATCATATAATTTTATATTCAATGAATGGGTTTAAATGGTTTGGTTAATTTATTTGTGATGTGAGATTGGATGTTTAATTTAACGGCGTCTTTTAGACTTTTTGCGGTTCTTTTTGGATTTTTTGCGGTTCTTTTTGGATTTTTTACGGTTCTTTTTGGACTTTTTACGGTTCTTTTTGGATTTTTTGCGGTTCTTTTTGGATTTTTTACCGCGTTTTCTTCCTCCACCTTGGTTTAGTTGTTGTTGTTGTTGTGGGTTTTCAGGTACATTTTTTCTGAAACTACGACCAATGTTACCAATCGCTTTTGTAAATTGTTTTTGGGCTGCTACTGCTTTTGTGACTGCTCCTTCTTTTATTTTCTCCGTACCAGTTTTTTCTTCTGCTTTCTTTGCTTTTTCTTCTGCTACTGTTGCTGCTTCTTGTGCAGATTCTAATTGCGTTTGAAGTTGCTTATTTGTTGTTTTACAAATATCCAATTCTGATTTAAGTTTCTCTTCTTTTGTTGGTTCTTTTGGTGTGTTAGTTCTTCGAAGCCATGATGACATTATAAATTATAGTTAGATTAAATTTGAACGCAATGTTCACTAAATATAATTAATTATATGGAGGATTTTGTTGGATTGAGTTGGGTTATTTTTTCCAGCAGAAGATTAGTTCTTTGCCACGACGTTGTGATTTGTTCCAGTTTGACCCTGGTCTCTTTACTAATTGATATTCTTCCAAACTTGTCATTGGTTTCCATCGTTTCTTTATTTTTTCATACATCATGTCTGGCATATTAACACACATATGACGGTTTTTTGGTAGGTGTTTGTATGCTGATTTCATTGTTGGAACAATAAACTCATCATAGAATTTTGCTGAATCATCTAGTTTTATATTTTGTGAACTGTAAGGTTGTTTGATTTGGTTGTTTTTGTTTTCATAATTTGTCATATGTTCATACACTTCTAAATATTCATATGGAGGAGAAGTAAATACATAGTCGTATTTTGGTAATTTAGCTATGTTTACCTTCTGTGCTTCTTTCCAGACCATTTTTACTTTACTTTTTGTGTAAGGTTTTAAAAGGTTGATGATTTTATCATAACCTGGTTTTAATGATTGATTACTATCGATTCCAATATAATCGATATCGAGTGCCATTGCTGCTATCATTCTTGCTCCCCATCCAGCAGTGAAGTCTAACACGGAGGTGGCTTTGTATTTTTTATACATTTGAATGGCTGATGCTGGGCGCATGGTATTTACAGTTCCCCATTGTAGGTCTATGGCGTTTCTTAGTGATCGGTCTACCGTATATTTATAATCTCTGTGAATTCGTTTGGCAAATTTAAATAGTTTATCTCTCTTTTTTTTGTTTTTCCATAATTCCACAAAGGAACGATTTCTGTATTTGGTTTTTCTACGCATTCTTTCTGTCCCCCAGTCTACCGTTTTGTTACCTATATGAGAACGCGGGTTTATATTATCTTGAGCTATTTCTCTTAGTCTTAAAAATTCTTTTATAGCTTCTTTTTTTGTAATATTTCTATATGGATACCTTGTATCAGACCATTTTCTATCTTTTTTAGTTTTATTTTTTTTGTTTTCTTTTTTGTTTTCTTTATTGTTTTCTTTATTACCTTTTTTATTGGTTTTCCTTTTTATTTTTTTTGTTTTGTTATTTGTCATTATAATATACTTGTTTATATTATAATGATATTATTTGTTTTTATTTTTTGAGTTTTTATTTTTTGAGTTTTTCTTAGTTTGGGATTTTGACTTTTTCTTTTTGGATTTAGATTTAGATTTGGATTTAGAGGGGGTATATTCAACTGGTTCAAATTTTAAAAATCGTTTGGTTGCTTTGCGTCGTTTATTTTGTTTTAATCTTTTTTTCATTGCTTCAATTGCTGATGAAGGCATACCCATTTTTTTAGCATTGGCTAATAATTCTTTGTCTGATGGTGTAGTTGGAGTTTTTGATTTTGATGGTTTCTTTTTTAGAGAAGTTACACTTGTTGAACTATTAGGAGATGATGTTGCTTGTCGATGGATACCAGTTGTTCCTGGTGCGTGTAATGTATCTTCTTCTATTTGATCGTGTTCTATTTCATTGTAATCTTCACCAAGTATTTCTTGATTTGAACGTACACAAAATGGACATTCAGTAAAACCAGTCTGATTGTTGACATGCGTCCATCCGACTGGAACTACATTATCTGGTGTATCGTTGTGTCTCCAAAATACTCCTGTTGGTCTACGAGGGTTTGAATCTGGACCACATTGAGATTGATTATCACAGAAACGAAACGTACCTGTTGCTAAAAGTTTTTCTTCTAATTCAATATTGGGAGTCATTGCTATAATTACTTGATTCATATATATATATATATATATATATTATACAAATATTAATGAGTTGAGTTTTTTGGTTCTTAATTAAGGTGACTGCACTTATTACTACCCATCCAAAATACATACCATGACCATTTATTTTTGTGGTCTTTATATTGTCTTAAATAATACCTATAACTTCCTACTAATAATAAAGCACACAATCCTAAAAATACACCATTTATTCCATTTTGTAAGGTTGTTATTTTTTCTATATTTTCAACATCCCCGTCGTTTTCTTCTACGGTTTTTTTGATTGTTTGGATTTTTTTAGAATCTATAAAATAATGTTTGGATATTTCTTTATAAGCAGATGAGTTAATTGATTTTGTAAAAATAGTTGCAAATACTAACCCAATTGAACCAAGTAAAAATATTGCTAAAAATTTACCCTCATTTTTAGTTGATAGTATAAATACTAAATAAATAATAACGGAATAGTAAAATGATTTTTCTAGATAAGGACGACTGTCTATTTTATTTAACAAGTCAAAGTTCTCTACAATAAGTGAATCAAATGTATACCAATTTAAAATAAATGTAAAAATATAAATTGATAAAAATACCATTGCGTGTTTTATCCAATTATGATGATCGATGTATCTTTGTAATCCACAGTTCATTAATTCAGAACATTGACCGCTCATTAAGACGAAATATAAGAAAAATATTCCTAATGCTACTTGATTAGATATCATTATACTGTATAGTTATATTTTATTAATGGTATATTGCGATTACTATTACTATTACTATTATTATTATTACTATTAAACATTGATTTCTTTTGATAAAAGGTTTGATTCGGTTTCTTTTTTTTGTGTTGTTGCTTTTAATTCTCCTATTGTTATCATTTTTCCATGCTTTCTTAATGCTCTTTTACAAATAAATTGTAGTATTTTGAAATAGTAGCATAGTAAAATAGTATATGTTACTATTATTACCGTCATTGTTCCAATTAACCAATTCATTAATATTTCATTGTTTTTGTTGAATTCGTTATAGCTAGTCTCATTATATGAATAATGCGGGGGAGGATGATGCTCAACACTTATACTACTCATTTTTGTAGTTTCAAATTTTACTTTTATTTTTTTTCAATTTATTATTAAATTGAAAAATATATAAAAATAAAGATAAAAATATACTATTATTAATGATAGATTTTTTATTATTTTTTGGTGGAGCTATATTAATTGTTTTGTTTATTGGTAGAATTTGTAAAGAAGGGGATTATGATGATTATGATTAATTTATAGTTTTTAATTTACTTTCAATTGAACGAAACATAACAGCATATCCACTGCATTTTCGCTGAACCCATATTTCCAACACCCATTTATGCATAATATTTATTGCTATTTTTTCTTCTTCTGTCCAATAGTTTGGTTCATTTAATCCCCACATATATCCTTTATCTTTTGGTGGTCCTTTATTAAATACTTCTATCATTGAATTACTCTCTGGATGTGACCTTATTTTATTTACTAGTATCGTTGTATCTGATTTGAGTTTTTCTTCAAGACTTGACATTTGATTATTATTATTTGATTATTATTATTTGTTATTATGATTAATATTTTTATTTCAATTTATTTATTGTATTATAAGGGAGAGATGTATATCTTAAATAAAAACAACCGTTATAAGTTGTTTTTATTTTTTAGTTTTTTAGTTTTTTAGTTTTTACTGTGGTGTGTTAGTTAATATCGGTTTCTATAGTCACTATATGCTTTTCCTACCATATATCCTACCATAAATTCCCTATCATCATCACTACCAAATGCCGCTATTGAAAATGGAACTATCAATACCATTATCATTAGGATAAATGATATTAATTCTTCTATTATTGTTAATTTTCTACTTACTCTTATTTCCATACATATTGGATTTTTTTGAGGAGGAAATTCACATAAACTAGTATCTATCGTCATCATATTTCCTTTTAATGGTTTTGTCACCTCTTTGCTTTTTTTTTCATGATTAAAATCAGATAAAATAAAACCGGCTATAAATCCTTTTTGGAATCCAGCATTTACACTTGTAAATAATATTGTGAATGTTAATAAAACGTATATTACTCTCATTGTTATTTGTTAATTGTTGTTTGTTGTTTGTTGTTTATTAGTATTGGTATTTGTTATTAATTATAATAGTACAAAAATATCGTCAATTTTACTTTTATTTTATTGAATTGTCTTTTAATTATCATTGAATATCATTGAATATCATTAAATAAAAAGGTGTGTATAACCTTTTATTTTTTTATTTGTTTTTTTTTGTTTATTTTTGTTTATATTTTATTAACTATTAATCGTATTTAAGACGCTTCAATTCTTCAATAGCATCTTTTATGGTATTACCATCTCTTTCCATAACCTCCAACATTTTTAACAAATCTCGTTTAGCAACAATTTTGCCTTTTTTGTTTGCTTGAATCCATAAATAAACATTTTTCATATTTTGTTTCTCTGATTTTTGTTGTTTTGTAATTACCGTTGACATATTGTTAAGTTTGTTTTAGTTTTGTTTACTTTGTTTTAGTTGTTTTAGTTTGTTGTTAATAATTAAATATTATAGTACAAAATTTTTGTCAATTTAAATATTTGTTTATTTGCTTGAAATTTAATTATCATTGAATATCATTAAATAAAAAAGGTGTGTATAACCTTTATTTTTTTATTTGTTTTTATATTTTTATTAGAGTTATGTTTATGGTTTATTTATGCTGATATATCTATTATTGTAACCATATTGTTATCACTACGAGATGATTCTACTTGATCATTAAGTTCGGCTACTATATCTTCAATAGTATAGTTATTGGCTTTAGCAAATTTTATCAATGCTAATGCCTTCTTAGCTAATTTTGCCTGTTTAGCTGCAAATTTTTTAACGGCTTTTTCCGCTTCCTTAACCCTAGCCTTTTCAGCCTTAGCTACTTCCTTAGCTAATTGCTTCGCTTTTGCCTTTTCTACCTTAGCTGCTTCCTTCGCTTTTGCCTTTTCAGCCTTAGCTAATTTCTTCGCTATTTTTTTTGCCGCGATTTTAGCAACTCGTTTGGCAATTTTTAATGCTAATTTCTTAGTATTATTAATTGTTTTTTCTTCCAACCGTTTGCTTTTTTCCATTTTTTTAATTTGAATATGAACTGGTTTTAAACCTTTTTTATGTAAGCGGCGTTTAGTATTGCGGGTTTTAACTGCTTTTTTAAGGTCTTTCTTTAAACTACCTTTTAATACTACTAATTGTTGTGCGTTTGTAAATACTGCTGACATGTTGTTTTGTTTTGTTTTGTTTTGTTTTGTTTTGTTTTGTTTTGTTTAGTTTGTTAATAATTTAAATATTAAAGTACAAATTTTTTGTCAATTTTATTTAAATTATTATTTATTGATTTTTTTTTGGGTCAATATTGAATTGGTTGTATTTTGATTTAAGGTTGAACTGGTTGTATTTTTTTTTGGTGATGTTACACCTATTTTTTTTTTATTGTTATCATTATGCCAATTATAATTTTCTACAAACGGTAGTTTTCTATCATGCATATATCTTAATGAATGACCAATGATTTTTTGATTTTTTGATAATAGTAGTTTGAGTTTTAACATTATAGTTAAACTATATATTATATTTTTAAATTAATAAAACCATGTACTATTTTTACTTCGCTTAATATCTATCACATCTAAATAAGTGTGTAATCTTACATTATCAGAATTATACGATGAACCAGCATGAACACAATCTCCTTCAAATACGAGACAATCTCCTTGATCTAAATATACTTCTCCTTTTTCTAGTATATTTATTTTAGTATTTGGTTCAATAGCAAAAAGAACTCCACATGGTTTTCTCCTTATATTATTTAATTTATATGGGTTATAATCATAATGATATGATTGTTTTTTACATCCTTTTTTTGAATATAAAAGCACCATATCATTGATTTGTCTACCACGAGTTATACCAGTTTGTATTAATGCGTCTTCAAAGATTTTATAGAAAAAATGTGTTTTATCTATGGGGGTTTGTAATCGTTTATAGTCTGGATTAAATATTGATTCACTATGTTTTCTAGCATATGATTTTAATTTATTACACGTTGTCGGCGTAAGTTGTAAAAGATTTTTAAATATTTGATATTTACCATTTTCAAATTCTATTTTTGATTCTATTTTTGATTCCATTTTATTAATTTATAATTTTGTATTTAAATGGTTCTTAGTTTGTGTTTTACATCATAAAAATTAACGAAATTATATAAAGAATATTTGTTAGTTATATTTAATGAATATTACTAACAAGTTTTGGGGTGAATATGATTCGTCCATTATATTTTGTGAAGATAAATATGTTGAATCTATGTATATTGCTGAATTTTGGAATACAATAAGTGGATTATTATACGTTTGTGTTGGATTATATTTTATGAATACATTTGTAAAAAATATTGGAATAAGTTTGGTTGTTATGGGTATCGGAACTATTGGATTACATGGCACTTTGAGATGGTATGGACAATGGATGGATGAAATGGGTATGTTAGCTTTATTATTTACCATGATAAAATATGCTTGTTACGATATATCCAATTATATATTGTATTTGATATTAGTAACTTATATGGTATTTAATAACAATCATAACATATTTTTATTAATGTTTGTTGTTTTATTATTTTACCAATATAAATCATCAGACAAAATAATAAGAAATCAAGTAGGTTTAGATTATAGAAAATATTATTTTATTTGTATGATTTTCGGTAGTATATGCTGGGGATTAGATCGATTGTGTTTTACAAAAATAATAAATTTTCATATGTATTGGCATATTTTTTCTGCTATTGGGTCTTTATTTGGAACATTTGTTTTTTATGAATATAATAAACAATTATACAAAGCAGGAAATAAAATTAAACATTGGTATAGAAAAAAAAGAAAATTGAAAAATTTGTGAACCATTGAATATATGAAATGTATAATAAAAACTATAATTTATAATTTTTATTATTTCTTTTTTGATTTGTTTTTAAGGATTTTATCTTTTTTTTATTAAAATAATATACAAAAATTCTCTATTATAATTCGATTTGTTTTTTGTGCCATTATGAAATGTATCTCCTTTAAATAATATACAATCTCCAATATTAAATATATCTTTATATTCAGCATTTAAAAAATCTTTTTTTATGTTTTCAGATAAATTATCAACATGTCCTATATTATATAATTGTTGTTTATTAGAAATATTTTTATATTTATTAACAAATTCATTATTATAAAAAGCAGTAGTCCCGCCATTAGAATTATAATTAAGGGGTATAATACAAATAATCCCTTCACCATACTGGTTGTTTGGCTCATCACAATGAATTTCTTGTTCATTCGAATTAGGCTTGTTAATAAAATATTTAATAGACAGAATATAATAATCATTTAAAATTTTAGATAAAATACTATTATTAATTAATGTTGTTAATAGTTGTAAATTAGTTATATTTATATTATATATTGATGGTCTCTCATTTTCAAATATCAATGATCTAATTCTTTGATTTATAGGGATATTTGGTTGATTAAACTGGATAAATGGTTTTGTTAATCTTTCATTAAATATTATAGCATACAATTGAATAACATCTCTATTTTTATTTGAAACATAAATATTATGACCTAATAAAAATTTTTTTAATGACATAAACATTGGTTTGCCATTTATAATTTGATTGGTATAAGAAATATTGTTATATTTTATTTTTTTATCGTAATCAATTGATTTTATATATTCAGAATAATTATTAACTTTATTTATATCAAATATATTCTTAAAATGGATAAATCCTTTTTGATTTAATACGTTATAATTCATTGTAATAATTAATTCATTCTTTTTAAATTATTATTTTAAACCATTTATATCTCGTCGTATCATTTTGTGGAGTTGGGGGAGATGATATATTATTGATTTTGAATCTTATACGACTGCTTGATTTTCATTAACAGCTATTATTTCTGTTGCTAGGGGCAATTCTTCAACTTGATGAATACTAGTAGAAGGAACTACTGTTGTAGCGGTTTCGATAGAACCAACTCTTTCTTCAACTTGTTTATCTATTATTGTTTTCATCATTTGCGCCAGAAAGTCTATAAACTCTGTTTTGTTAAATATTGCTTCACCATCTTCATCATATTCAATATTAAATTCCGCTGGTGCGTTTATTCCCTCCCAAATTGTTCTTCTATATTCTTTTGGTGCAACTTGAAGCCTGGTGTTAGGTTTCAGTTCTTGATTTCTATATTCACATGTATTACCAACTAATACATAATCTTTTCCACCATAAACTGGATGATCACTTTTTCTACCAACTGTGCTTGGACCACAAATAACTATTTTCGTTATTTTTATATCAGGCATATCTTTCCAAAATGGTTTTTTTTTAATATGTTTCATACAACACTTATATGCTTCTATACAATCAAATGCGTAAAATGCTCCGGAATGATATCCCATATATAACCATCCATTATCTATCATCATTGGTTTTATTTTTCTTTCAAGATGTTTTCCGATGTCTGTTTCCAAGAAATTTTCATCGTTAATATGTTTGTTTATTTCCTCTTTAAACCTAGGGTCTGCACATTCAATACTTTCTAATGGCACATGTCTTCTATTGGTCGGTGGTAAATACAAGGTTATATGCGTATCATTTGGACCGTGACTAGAACGGATCTTTTTGTCATTTTTTTTTGAGGGACTTGTAATTTGATTGTTTTGTGAGTTCATGATTTGTTTATGAATTGATAATATAAGTATTTAATTATTTCAATTTAAGAAATTTGGGAGAGATGATGAATAGTAATATAATATTTAGTTATTATATAATATGTCATGGACAATTGAATCCATTGTGAGTAAAATTATTGATATAGAAGGAGTTAAACGAAAAGTCAAATTCGATTACGTAAAGGAGTTGAAAAAAAGATTTAAAAAAGCTGTTTCTTCAACGCTTAGTGAGGTTCCGATTAAAAAAATAGAAGGTACAATATTTGATACAGATACAGATACATTTTTAAATGACCTACTGAAAAATGATGAAGTACAAGCAAAAATTAGTGGTTTTTTTGACCAATACATACAAAAAGGACCAGATGGTGGAGGAGGGCAAAAAGGTGGTAGCGCGGAGTGTTGTTATTTTTTGTTTTTATGTTTTTTGTTGTCTATTGTATTTAATAATATGGCTACTTTGAAAGAACAATGCAAAGTAGACCCAGGAGGCCAGGCGTGTACACTATACCATGACAATATAGATACTAATATAAACACTTTTATATTCCTAGAAGGTGGAAGAAAAAGGAAACGTACAAAAAAGAAGAAAAGAAGAAAGAAAAAAAAAGGAACAAAAAAAAGGCGTTAATAAGTGTCTTTATATAAAATTGATTTGGGAGAGATGTTAGTATTTAAATAAATAATATTTTTATATTATAATATGTTATTTAAAGATTTATTACCAGATACATTTATTATATTGGATACAGAATATACATCTTGGAAAGGTAGTCAGGAGAGAAATTGGTCAAAAAAAAACGAATACAAGGAATTGGTTCAAATAGCAGCAATAAAAATAAAAAAAACTCAAAAAACATTGAAATTAGTAAAAAAACT
>Ga0209047_1001030_pt1 | contig 21773 bp, 18 predicted proteins | sample SaaInlV_165m_DNA_3_FD_184681 | JGI IMG/M metagenome (GOLD analysis project Ga0209047, IMG submission 184681) | Marine microbial communities from expanding oxygen minimum zones in the Saanich Inlet - Saanich Inlet SI037_S3LV_120m_DNA (SPAdes)... | ecosystem: Environmental > Aquatic > Marine >...
TGAAAAAATTGTGAAACTCACACCAACAAAATATGACGATATTCTTTTCGATATGATTCTTAAACCAATCAAAGAGAAATTCGCACCAAAAAAATAATTTGTTATTTCGAACAAAACAGTTATATTAATAATTGGTTATTAAAAATTAATCACAAAGGAGTCATTTATGGCTGATTACAAATTCCCTACAGAGATGGTAGAGTTACCGTCTAAAGGGTATTTCTACTTCGAGGGTCATCCACTTTCAAGTGGCAAAGTAGAAGTAAAATATATGACCGCGAGAGAAGAAGATATTCTTACTTCTCAAAATCTAATACAACAAGGTACTGTAATTGATAAATTATTGGAATCATTAGTAGTAGATAAGTCAATTAAACTTGATGATATGTTGATTGGTGATAAGAATGCGATAATGGTAGCTGCTCGTATTCTTGGTTATGGTAAAGAATACACATTTACTTATGATGATGTAGAACAATCAGTAGATTTAACAAAACTTGAACCAGTAGAAATTAAATTTTCTAAGTTTAAAAAAGGTGTTAATGAATTTAACTTTAAATTACCGACTACAGAAAGAGAAGTTACATTTAAATTATTAAATGGTAAAGATGAGAAAGATATAGAATCAGAAATTAACGCAAAACAAAAAATATCAAAAACTCAAAGTTCTGAACTTACTACTCGATTAAAACAAATGATACTTTCAGTCGATGGTAAATCTGAAAAATCATATATAAATAATTTTGTTGACAATGAGTTCTTATCACGAGATTCACTAGCATTCAGACAATATTTATCAACAATTACACCTGATGTTGATATGAGAGTTGAGATATCAGATTCTAATGATAAGAAAGTAGAGGTGACGGTTCCAATAACCGTACGATTTTTTTGGCCTTCCGCCTGAGTATAAACTTCAAATACACGAAGAAATATTTCAACTAATATTACATTCTAAAGGTGGTTTCACTTTTAGTGATGCATACAACCTACCAATATATCTTCGAACATTCTATCTAAAACGACTACAAACTTTCTATAAGAAAGAAGCAGACGAATTACAGAAAGAAATGAATAAACATAAATCATCACATAGAAAGTAATTTTTTATATAATTGATATTTATTATTGAGTTACAACACTTAATATTATTCGGAGACTTAAATGCCTAAATATATAATAAAAGAAAAAGAAGGTTTAGTTGGTAAATTAATTGGAGCTGTATTTGGTTCTGTTGCTAAACAGGCTAAATCTAAAGCTTTAAAAGATTTATCCGCAAAAGACCCCGAGTTTGCAATGAAAGTCAAAGAATTAGAAAAACAACGTAAAGATATGGAATCCTATATCAAAAAAAACAAAAAAAAGTTACAAAAACGTTACCCTGGAGTATCAGGATTTTAATAAAATCTAAAAGGATATAAAATGGCCGCAAAACCCGGTAGACCATATAAAAATCAAGCTGAAGACTTATCATCGATAGTAAATCTTGAAGAAAAAATAGTACAACTTGGTAAGGAAAACTTTGGTGCAATTAACAGATTACTTGGAGTCACTACTGATTTAGCTAAAGTTAATAAAACTATTACTGAAGAGGGTAAACTTCAAAAAGGAATATCTAAAGACAACGCTAAAGAATTAATTAGACAGTTAGAAGCTAGTGAAGAAACCAGAGACGCTATAAGAGATAGTGCACCTGGAGCTTTCAACTTGGCATCTAGCGCTAAAAAAGGTTATGATAATTTTAAATTAATGGCGGGTTCGGCTCTTGGTATAGTTGGTATAGTTTTAGCAATTGGAAAAGCATTCTTAGAGTTTCAAAAACAAGTTACTGATACAAGAAAAGAATTAGGTGTTTCATATGGTCAAGCTGTTGCTATAACTGCTCAAAATAAAGTATTAGCTCAAGTAGCAAAAGGTTATGGACTTGATATATCAGACATACAATCCGCTCAAGCGGCAATACGAAATGATTTAGGTGCGAGTGTACAAGAATCAGTAAAACTTAGTTTAAACTTTGCAAGAACAGCCGCTGCAACTGGTCAAACATCTGATGAGTTAACAGGTACACTTTCTATAATGGAATCAATATCATCCGCTAGTAGAGATGTATTGTTAAATCAAATTAGAACAAATGCAGCAATAATTGGTCAAGCTGGAGTATCACCTGCCCTTGTAATGAAAGACCTTGCTCAAAACGCTGAGTTTTTCGCTCAATTTGCAAAAGATGGTGGTGGTAATATAATACAAGCTGGAATAGCTGCAAGAAAACTTGGTTTAGAGATGAGTGCTGTAGCTGGTATATCAGAATCATTACTTAATTTTGAATCTTCTATAGAAAACCAAATGACCGCATCACTATTACTTGGTAGACAAATAAACCTTGATAAAGCTCGTCAGTTAGCACTATCAGGTGACCAAGAAGGTGTAATGAAAGAAATTCTTAAAGCAGTAGGTGGTGAAGCTGAATTTAATAGAATGAATGTTATACAGAGAAAAGCATTAGCAGAGAGTGTTGGTGTGAATGTAGAACAACTTTCAAGACTTGTGAGAAACAATACAGCAGGTGCAACAGGCGCAGCAGCAGGAGCAGCTATGGGTGGTGGTGGTAATCCTTTGTTAGGTCCAACTGTAGAGATTAGAGATGGTATCAATAGATTAAATAGAACAATTGGTGATAGATAATGGGATTAGTAGATTTAAAATCAAATTTAGGAAAACTACGAGTTATACCAGCAGGCCCAACACCTGAAGACTCAATAGACCCAGACCCAGTAATAATTAATCCACTGAAGTCAAATATACATCGACCATATGTGAATACCATAGTAGATTCTGAAAAGACACCATCACCGATTGAAATATTACATAATAACGAATCATCATTAACTAATAAATTCCCATTAGCAGAATATTACGCACAAGCAAAAGGTTCAGGTAGATTAGGTTATTTTTATAATACAAGTTATCGTAATAATAATACACCAGGTTTTGACCAACCTTTTGTCGTTAGAGATATAGGTGATAGATGGGGCACATTCGATTCATTTAGTTTAGGAAATACTAAATTTGGTAATAATATAGAAAGTATTATTAAATTAGGTGGTTCTTTTATAGATGATATAGGTGGTGCTGTTTTAGGTAGAGACCCAAGTGATTATATTGGAAACACACTTGGAGCATATGAGAGAACAGCTAAGTTTTTAATCACACCCCAAGGTATTGGATTTTTAGCTAAACAAACTTTACTAAAAAGACGTAATAAAAATTCTGAAATAGCTGAAGTTAGATATGGCATCACAAAAGATATTTCAAAAATATTTCAAAATAATAAAAAATATAATCCATTATCATTAGCCAGTTTACCTGGTGTCACTAAAATCAATATCAATGGTATTGACCCAACGTTACCTTTTGATGAATATACAGACACAATTGCTGATATGATTTCTCAACAAGTTTATGATTTAGCAACAAGAGTACAAGGTACACTTGTAAGAACACTCACAGGCGTCGCCTCTAATATAGGTGGTCGTATTAAAAGTAAATTTGGTGGTACTAAGTTAGGTGAAGGTATAGCAAGAACCACAAAAAAATTAAAAGAAAACACAGTAGCAATAAAAAAGAAAGTTGACGCTTTTAATGAAGTTATGACTCAACAAGATGGTGAGTTATCTAAACTTACTGGTATAAAAATAGACCCAATAGCTTTTAGTGATGTTGGTAAAGACAGAGTTAATTTAATACCATACGGTTCTGATGAACATAAAGATAAAAGTTATAAAGAGTTAGACTTTGTACCATTTAAATTTTATAATGTAAATACTGATAAAAGTATTGTATTTAGAGCAATACTAAGTGGTATAACAGATACATTTACACCAGAGTACTCATCAGAACGATACATTGGTAGACCTGATAATGTTTATGTTTATACAGGTACTACTCGTGAAATAAGTTTTACTTTTGATATTTATCCAAAATCAGACGAAGAACTACTTACATTATGGGAAAAAATGAACTATCTTGCAGGATTAACATATCCAAGTTGGGAAGGTGCAGCTGGAGGTGGTGCTGGTATGGTAGCTCCTTTTTGTAAGTTAACACTTGGTCAGATGTATGATAACACATCCGGTTACATATCAGGTTTAACATATACTGTGATGGATAGTAGTACTTGGGAAACAACGTTTGCAAAACTACCAAAATACATTCAAGCAAGTTGTACGTTTGTTTATATCGGTGATAGATTACCAAGCTCAACACAAAAACATTATGAACTACCTTGGGTACAAGATGAAGAATATAAGACTGCATTAATTGGTGGTAATGGTGTTGAAGGTCTTTTAGGTGTTGACCCTAATAAATTAGTAGATGAAACACTTGATAACATCTTAGGTAAAGTTGGACTATAATGAAAAGATACGCCACAACAAGACAAAAATTAGATAAGTCAGGTATAAGAGTATACAGTACAACATATTACCCTGAAATACCACTTGAGAATGAAGATAGATTTATCAATGTAATAATCGGTGATAGATTAGATAGTTTAGCACATAAATACTATGGTGACAATACTTTATGGTGGATTATCGCAAAAGCAAATGGTCTAAAAGGTAAACCAGGTTTGAATGCTGGTGAAGTTATAAGAATCCCTTCAAACATAACAAACATAATAGAGAAGTTTAATAATTTAAACAATGGTGATTAGTTATGATTGATTTAACACCAATCGATAAAAGAATACAAAAAAAATTATTTCAGAAGATGCATCTTTTGAATAGAGGTACACCCGGTGAAACTGTTGGTGGGTTAACACATAATCAACTTTCAGTACGTTCACCATTTGTACGAATGACTTCTGATTCAAAAAATCCAGTTATATTAATGGGTGGTGAATTAACGTACGGTACAACTGATTCTGATGGGTTTGGTGTAGCTGGTTCACAACGATTAGCTGCAGGTTACGATGAAATATACGGACCTCGTGTAGTACAAAAACCTGATGATTATGATTTTTTTGACGATAACACTAATACTGAAAATAAATTCAAAAGACCAATGCCAGGTGTCAAATCAATTGACGTACAGTTTAAAGGTGGTGTAAGAGCATTAAGAGAAGCAACAATCTCTTGGACTTGTTGGAGTTTTGAAGATATCACAAGATTAACACCTTATTTTTTAGCACACGGTAAAAACGTTATGTTGGAGTGGGGTTGGGTATATGGTAATGATGGTTTAAGTAAATTACCAACATTAATGAATAAAGATGGTATTAAAAAAGATGTATTTGAAAATTATGAAGAACTTGTATTTGAGGCTGAGGGTAATTTTGATTTTATGTATGGTATAGTTAAAAACTTTGAATACACCACACGTGAAGATGGTGCATTTGATTGTCAAACCATCATAATAAGTGTAGGTACATCTATATTAGGTGATATACCATCAAATAAACAAACTGAAAACACAACAATAAAAGTAGACAGACAAAAATTAAGAGAAATCACATCAGATAAAGCAACAGATGAAGATTTAATTAGTTTTGATGTCGGTGTTACACTAAAATATTTTATACAAAACTTATTAGAGTATATAAGTCAAAATAGATACAAAAAACAAGGAAAAAAAACAGTTCTAACATCAAATGTAATACCAAAAAGATTCGGTAAAATAGTTTATACAGGAGGTAAAGTGCCAAGAATAGACAAATCTAAAAGTACAGGTGGTACATTTTACACAAGACCAAACGCTTATATTTATCAGTCAAGTGAAACTTTAGGTAATAAAGCGTGGGTTCGTTGGGGTTGGTTTGAAGACAATATTCTATCTAAATTTTTAACAATTGTACCTGAAAATAAAGATAAACCTAGTATATCAGAATTTCAATCTAAAGAAGAAAAACGTGATGATGAAGGTAAAAAAACAGGTAAACTTGAAAGTACAAGAATACGAAATCATAAAAACTTAGAGACAGTAAATATCAATCATTATATTTTACCTGGTAAACTTAAAATGTTTGCACCTGAAAAAAAGACTACAGATTTAGAAGAAGAAATAGATAATAAAGAAATAGGTGATTCTGAAAGACATATAATACTTGAATCAATAACAAATGAATATTTTGATAAATTTGATACTGATGATGGAAAACATGGTTACTTTAGAAATATATTGATACCAGTTGATATATTAAAAAAATGTTTTGATGTAGATACAGAGTTCACAACGTCACCAATTAATTTAAGAGAAGCAATTGAGGATATGTTTACATATTTAAATCAAGAAATACCATTTTGGGACTTAGAACTTACACAAGATGAAAGTAAAACTAACAGAGTTAAAATAGTAGATAGACAAGTTACTGCTGTAACATTTGAAAAAAATAAAAAAATTAATAATACTTCACAAAAAGATATAGGTACACGAAGTACATTTGTTAATAATGAAGTAAAAAACAATGGTGTGTTCTTTTTTCCAGTATGGAATAGTAATAGTATGGTTAAACGACAAAATGTTACTACAAAAATACCAGATGCGGTAAAACTTTCAATAATGTATGGTGCTAGTTATGACGCTGCTAATTTTAATGGTGAAGTACCAGCTGAAGCAACTGATATGGCAGCTGTAGCTATATCACATTTGTTTAGTGACCAAGGTTCAATTTCAGAAAATTTTAAAAATTTAGGTATTAGTTTAGGTCAAGAAGGTTATGAAAAAATTGGTTCTAATCCAGTTGATGATAACAAAAATCAAATAACACCTAATGGTGGCACTGATGACATTATTACATTTATAAATAAAAATAGTGAAAAGCTAAAAGAAAGCTATAGTGATAAATTAAAATCAATTGATGAACAAATCTATGCTAATAGAGATAAAGAAATATTTGATGCTATAGAAAAAGAAAGTAACTTAGATAACTCAACACCATATCCAACTCCTGATTATTTATACAAAGAGAATTACGATGAGTTTTTAAAATTATATGGAAATAAAAATTATACTGAGTTGTATAATTCTAAATTTTATAAAGATGGTGTTATGAAAGAAAAGTTTATCGATTTTATTAGCACACAAGTATCATTAACAACAAGTAATAACTCAGCAGATACTGATAAACCAATAATAATACCTTTTGATTTAGAGTTAGAAATAGACGGTATAGGTGGTATACTACCAAGTAATTCATTTCACTCAACTTATTTACCAACAAGATACCAAGAAGAGGTGATGTTTCAAGTTTTTGATGTTAATCACAAAGTTGCAACTGATGGGTGGTCAGTAAATTTAACTGGTGTTATGAGAACTACTTTTGCAAAAGCTGAGAGAGCTTTGAACAAGGCTACAGATTTAAAATTAGATATAAAGAAATTAGTAGAAAATAAATTAAACTCAACAAAAAGTATATTACCAACGGTAGGTGAACAAGCTGAAAGTAGAATAGGTAAAAGTGAAGTTAAAGGTAGTGTGTATGGTGACAGAGCATCAAATAAAGTTTTTGATGGTCAAGCCCCTTCCTTCAACCCCACTTTTAGAATTACTGAAACAACTTCAGTAGACAATGTAAGGACTGAAGATGATATTAACTAAACAACAAATACAAGATATAAAAACAAGTGTTGAAAGAACAATTCAAGGTTCACGTACAAAACCTCAAGAGTTTACTTATGAACAAACTGGAGGTTATGTAAAACCAAATACATTATATTCAATATATTATGGTTTAAATAAAAAAGAAACTTATTTAACGGGTATAATTGATACATCAAATTCTAAGATAATAAAAAGAGTTAAGAATAACACATTATATTCAAATTATTCAGACATAAAAACTTTAAATAGACAAATATATCCAAAAACAGCACCTGCAAATCCTTCTGAAAGTGACTATAGAATAGGCACAATAACACGTTACTTTACTAAAAAAACAAATGAAGTGAATGCTAAAGTATTTGAAATAACTGAAGATGATTTCAATAATCAAAATAATCTATATGATTATACACCTTTAGACTGGAGAATATCAGGTAAAAAATTAGAAGTAAGTAGAGATAATTCAGCAACACTACGAAGTATACAATCAGAGTTTCCAAATATAACAAAAACAGTATTTCCATTACAACTTTGGGTACCACCTAAAAATTCACCAGATGATGTGCAAAATAAATTAAACCGTTTGAAAAAAACTTAATACTTATTACTAAATAAAAGGTTATATTATGAAAATAGATGTATTAGATAAAAGATACATCGAGGTTGTAGATAAGCCTGAAACAACTAAATTATGGGCTAAAACACATTGGAAATAATAGAGAAAAAATCACAACTTAAAAGATTTATAAAACGCTATAAATCAGAAGATTGTATCATAGTGCCAGTATCATGCGATGATAATAAACATCCGATGAACGACTCATTATCGTTGTTATACGTTAAACTGTTAAGTGGTAAGGAGTTTATACTACCATTTAATCATAGTGAAACATTGCATTTAGACATTCCAAATCTTGATTCAGATACAAAAAAATATACATATGATAGAAAAAAATTAAATCATTATATTGAACTAACTAACGTAATTGATGTAAATCTAATGCAGTATATGAATGAAGGTAGTCCAATAACAATAGAAGAAACTGATACAAACTCTCATAACTTTCTAAATATGAGGTATTACAAAAAAGATAGTATAAATACAATCATTCCAGTATTGAAACATTTAGAAAAATCTCGTAAGATTGCTAAGATACTTCAAGATGTGATAGCAAAACATAGTTCATCCGTCAATATGTCATACAATGATGAAGTTTTAGACAACCTAAGTTACATAGAAAATAACGGTATACATACAATTGAAAATACAGTATTTAGTGAATATAATATATACACATCTACAGGTAGACCGAGTAATAGATTTGGTGGTATTAACTTTGCAGCTCTCAATAAAAAAGATGGTAGTAGAAAACCATACGTAAGTCGTTTTAAAAACGGTGTATTAGTAGAGATGGACTTTGATGCGTATCACTTGAGATTGATTGCAGATAAGATAGATTATGAGTTTCCGAGTGGTTCAGTACACGAACATATGGCAGAGTTTTATGGTGTTGATTATGAAGAAGCAAAAATATTATCATTTAAATATTTATATGGTTTTATTCCTCACGATGTAGTACAAATGAATCCATATTTCAGTAGAGTTTATGATTATATTGAAGAGCTATGGAGGGAGTATAATTCAAAAGAATTTATCGTTTCAGATATTTATAATAGACGATTACATAAGAAAAATTTAGGTGATATGAATGCTAATAAATTATTCAATTACACGATTCAACTTATGGAAACTGAAAATAATATGAGGGCGTTAACAAGGTTAATACCTGAAATAAAGGATTACAAGAGTAAATTAATACTTTACTCGTATGATAGTTTTTTACTTGATTATAATATAGAAGATGGTTTAGATTATCTAAAGAAAGTCAAAAGGATATTAGAACAAGATGATAAATATCCAGTTAAAGTAAGTTGGGGATTAAATTATCACGAAATGAAAGATATTACAGAGAAGTTTATATGATTAAAAATCTAAATGAAATATTAAAAGAATGGGCATATCGTGTAGATAATGGACAACCTAATCCAAAGAAATCTGCACACCTATATCACCTTTCTGAAATACTGATTGAGTATAAATGGCCATTTGAAGTTATATATGAACTTTTAGATAATATAGAAAATGGTAAAGATATTTTAAAAGAAGTAAAAACTAATCGTACAGAAGATTTACACGAGATATTTTTTGCTATAGCGTTTGCTGGTGGTGATATTAGTAAGGCAACTGATTTAAGTGGTTTGAAACAAGTTATCAATAGGTTAAAATTAAAGTTAGATAATAAATCTAAACACATAGAAACATTAACAAAGTTTGATAAAGTGGAATCATTTCCTACGAAAAAAGATATACAATTATATAACGATGCAACCATTCTTGCTAAAAGAACACATACATATTTAAAAAGAAATAATCTAAAACCATCGAGTGTATCAAGAGTTTTTGGAACTGGACCGGGTGGAACTAAGATGATTGCAGATGTAGTTATTAAACTTTCAGGTGGTGAAATAGTATCAGTTTCATTAAAATATAAAAAAGGACAATTTAGTAGTTTATCAATTCCAATATTAGTACAAAAACTGTTTGGATTAAAATTAGATAAGGGTTTATTGAAGGATATGTACAAACAAGGTTACAAAAGTGAGATAGATACGGCATTTCAATATTACCAGCTTGCAACGATTGCAAATTATAAAGATGTAGAGGTTGGGGTTGGTAAGTATACTGAGGGTGATAAGAAAGCGTTAGACGATAGTTCATTTACAGTTAAATCTACTTGGATGGATTATCTAAATACGTCAGTAATATCAACAAAAGGAAGAAGTGCACTTAGTCATCTATATCATCACCCTGAGAATAAATCAGCTAAAGCAGTTCACTCAAAAATGAAAGGTCAACTTTTAAATAATGCAATAGATAATTTTTTTGAGAGTAAAAATACGGGATTAGTTAAGAACTTAGAAGACGCTATAATTTATATAATACGAGCCGAACCCAAAACAAATTATTTGTATATAGCTGATGGTGGGAAAAAGTTTGCATTAATACCATCACAAGAAAGTATACGGGGTAAAAAATATACCTTTAAATATGACGCAAAAACTAACGATGATGGTGTTATGGCAACAGCAGATTATATATACGATGTTGAAGTTAGTGTTAATGGTATAAAAGCATTTACTTTTGACATTACGTGGAGATTTGCTGGAAACGCTGGACAATGGGATGGTGATTTACACCATAAAGGTGGTAAAATTACCTTTCACGGTGGATTTTCTAAAGCGTTTGGGTTACCAGATATTCCAAAGGATATGAAATAATATGAAAACACAACTACTATGTACATTCACTAAACGAAATCATTTCAATGAGACTATAGATATTATTATAGCTTGTAATGATATCGTATTCAATAAAATTTATGTATTCTCAAATGAGAATGACCCTCATCAATTAATCTGCACGTATAACGTAGAATTTGATGAAGATTTTGTACAAGGTATTCAAGACACAATCTCACTTCACAGAAAAAAGAATACAAACACACTTTATACTATAAATGCACTGAATGATTTAATTCGTGAACTAAACGATGGTAAGTTAGATAAAAGATTTCCTATAGATTGGGAAAATTATAAGAATTGTCTATTGCTTACAAATGAGAATGGTCTCAATAAAATACCAACAAGAATTTATACCATAGTAGACGTAACAACTTGGGATAAAACAGAAAAATAAATTGTATTTTCAGAAATCTGATTATACTTATTTATGTATCAAGGTTATACTTGATTGAAAAATACTAATTAAACAAATAAATAATGGAGAATAAAAATGGATTTAAACGCAATCAAAAATCGTCTTAGTCAACTTCAGACTACAAACACTCGAACATCAAATCTTTGGAAACCACAACCAGGTACACAAGTACTTAGAATTGTTCCTTATAAATTTAATCAGGACAATCCTTTTATTGAGTTGTACTTTCATTATGATTTAGGTGGAAAGAATTATCTTTCACCGATTTCATTTGGTAGACCAGACCCTATTGAAGAGTTTGCACAGAAACTAAAATCAACAGGTTCTAAAGAAGACTATCGTCTTGGTAGAAAAGTAGAAGCGAAAATGAGAACTTTTGCTCCAGTCGTAGTACGTGGTGAAGAGAATCAAGGTGTTAAGTTTTGGGGATTTGGAAAAACAGTTTATCAAGAACTTCTTTCTATAATCGCAGACCCAGACTACGGTGATATCACAGACTCAGTAAGTGGTCGTGATGTAGCGGTAGAGTTCAAAACAGCTGAAGAGACAGGAAAGAATTTTCCTTCGACATCAATTAGGGTTAAACCTAATCAAACTCCGATTACGGAAGACGCAGCTGCATTAGATACTATTAATGAATCACAAAAGAATATTACTGAAATCTATCAGGAACTTTCTTATGATGATTTAACTCAAGCTCTTAATGATTATCTTAATGGTGGTTCAACTGAAACTAAAAAAGAAGAAACACCTAAAAAAGAAAAACCAGTAGTAGCAAATACTAATAGTACATCAGATACAACAGCAACGTTTGACGACTTATTCAATAACTAAATAAACAAACTATAGTGGGTGGCAGTCTACAGATTGAAGAACTGAGAAGGCTGTTATTGTACGCCTAACTGCCCACTATAAATATAGGAGATTCTATGTCAACAAGAGACGAATTGGCTGGTGTTTTAGCTGATACCATTAATAAGCAGTTCAAAGATATGAAAGTCGCTTATTTCTTAGATGGTACTGATACTACACCTACAGATATAAAAGATTTTATTTCAACCGGTAGTTCTATGTTGGATTTGGCAATTGCCAATAAACCCAACGGTGGAATTGCTGTAGGTAGAATTACAGAAATCAATGGGTTAGAATCAAGTGGTAAATCTCTACTTGGAGCTCATATGTTAGCTGAAACTCAAAAGAAGGGTGGAGTTGCTGTATACGTTGATACAGAAACTGCAGTTAGTAAAGAGTTTTTAGAGTCTATTGGTGTAGACGTAAACAATATGTTATATCTACATTTAGAAACAGTAGAAGATATCTTTTCAGCAATAGAAGAGATTGTTGCTAAAGTAAGAGAATCAGATAAAGATAGGTTAGTAACCATTCTTGTAGATTCACTTGCAGCTGCAACAACTAAAGTAGAGTTAGAAGCTGAGTTTGATAAAGATGGTTGGGCTACAAGTAAAGCAATCATTCTATCAAAAGCTATGAGAAAGATTACTCAAATGATTGGTAGACAAAAGATTGCTCTTGTGTTTACAAATCAACTCAGACAAAAACTCGGAGTTATGTTCGGAGACCCGTGGACTACGAGTGGTGGTAAAGCATTACCATTTCACGCATCAACACGTATCAGATTAAAAAATCTTGGTCAAATTAAAGATAAAAAGAATAACAATATTGGTATGAAAATGAGAGCTCAAGTCATTAAGAATAGACTTGGACCTCCTATGAGACATGCTGATTTTGAACTTTACTTTGAATCAGGAATTGATGATGATGGTAGTTGGTTAAAAGTTATGAAAGAACATAACTTAGTGAAACAAGGTGGTGCGTGGTATACCATGGATAATCACGTTGGTAAAGAGCTTAAGTTTCAATCTAAAGATTGGAGTGAACAACTCAAAGATGTGAAGTTTAGAGAACACTGCTACAACTTAATTTGTGATAAAGTAATTCTTAAATATGAAAAGAATTTCGGTATTGATGATGTAGTAGTGGAAGAGGAACATAGTGAGTAATGAAAAATATCTTTCTATATTCGAAGAGATAAAGAAAAAAGGTGGCTCTTTAGATGACGGTAAACCTAACGATAAAGTACTGATAATAGATGGCTTAAATACTTTCATAAGAGTATTTTCAGTTATACCAACTACTAACGATGATGGTATTCACGTTGGTGGAATAGTAGGTTTTCTAAGAAGTATTGGTTACACTATAAATATGTTTAGACCTACTCGTGTCATCATAGTATTTGATGGTAAAGGTGGGTCTAAACACCGTCGTAAACTTTATCCAGACTATAAAGCAAAAAGAAAAACAAAGTATAGAGTAAATCGTTCATATGATTTCGCTTCTCCAGAAGATGAGAAACAAAATATGATTATGCAATTGCAACGTATTGTTGAGTATTTAGATAATCTTCCTGTAACTGTAATGTCATACGATAATATTGAAGCTGACGATACTATAGGATATTTATGTAGACAAGTTCTTACTGAATCTGAAATTACAGTTATGTCTACAGATAAAGATTTTCTTCAATTAGCTAATGGTAGAATAAAAATATGGAGCCCTACTAAAAAGAAAATATACGATGAACAGGCTGTATTAGATGAATTTGGTATATCATCTCATAATCTTATTTGGTATAGAGTATTAGACGGTGATAAATCAGATAACATAAAAGGTGTAAAAGGCTTAGGTTTAAAAACTATACAAAAAAAATTGCCGTTTTTGAAAGAAAACCGTATAGTTAATATAGATGAAATTATTACTGAATTACCAGAATCAAAAGATGTTATAGAATTAAATTACAAACTAATGCAATTATCAGACGTACACATATCAGCCTCAACAAAAACAAAAATACTTGATAGAACCAGGCAACCTATTAATAAGTTAATCAAATTTCAATTTCAAAAAATGTTTTTAGAAGATAAGTTATATTCAGCACTTCCAAATCTTGATAGTTGGTTACTTACCAATTTCAATCAGTTAAATCACTACGCAGAAAAAACATATGAGTGAAACTTTAACACAATTCGGAACGTCCTTTCAATCTAAAATTATTGCTGCTTTACTAAGTGACGTAAAGTTTATACAAACTATTAGTGATATATTAGAACCATCTATGTTTGATTCAGATTCTAATAAGTGGTTAGTTAAAGCTGTACGAGATTATTATTATGAGTATAAAAAACAACCTACACTTGAAGTTATTAAATATAAGATAGATGAAATAGACAATGATGTACTTAAATCGGGTGTAGTAGATAAGTTAAGAGAAGTTTGGAAAAACATAGAAGCTACAGATTTAGAATTTGTACAATCAGAAACACTTGACTTTTGTAAAAATCAAACATTAAAAGGTGCTATACTTGAATCTGTTGATTTATTAGAACGACACGATTATGATGGTATAAAATCTATTATAGATGAGGCTATGAAAGCTGGTACTACACGAGATTTAGGACACGATTATATTGTATCATTAGAAACACGACTTGCAGAATCAGCCAGAGTAACAGTTAAAACACCGTGGGATGTAGTTAATGATATAATGGATGGTGGTTTAGGTCACGGTGAACTTGGAGTGATTGTTGCTCCTGCTGGTATTGGTAAATCTTGGACATTACAAGCATTAGGTGCTGGAGCGTTAAAAGAGGGTAAAACGATAATTCATTACACTTTAGAGTTAAATGAAAATTATGTCGGTTTACGATATGACTCTATATTTACAGGAGTTACTACTGCTAATATAAAATATTATAAAGACGATGTACAAGCTAAATTATCAAAACTTCCAGGTAAATTACTAATCAAGTACTTTCCAACTAAAGGTGCTAGTGTACAAACAATCAGTTCTCATTTAAAACAGATTGAAATAAGTGGTGATAAACCAGATATGGTAATAGTTGATTATGCTGATATACTAATGCCTACAGGAAACTTTAGAGAGAAGAGACACGCTATAGGAACTATCTATGAAGATTTAAGAGGGTTAGCTGGTGAATTAGAAATACCAATATGGACAGCTTCTCAAGCTAATCGTTCAGCTCTCGAAGAAGATGTAATTGGGGCTGATAAGGTTGCAGAAGATTATAGTAAAGTTATGACTGCTGACTTTGTTATGAGTATGAGTAGAAAAGTAGAAGATAAGATTGCTAATACAGGTAGATTTCACGTAATAAAAAATAGATTTGGAATTGATGGTGTTACGTATCCAGCTACAATAAACACAAATATTGGCCAAGTTCAAATATTTGAAGGTAGTAGTCAGTTTGGAAAAAATGTACAAGGTAAGATGAATAATAGCGAAGAGTTTTTAAGAAAAGAATTGGCAAACAAATATAAAGATATGGAAAAAAATATTGAAGGATTTGAATAAATCTTAAATTAAGTTTAGTATATATTATATTTATGTTTGTTACGGGAATAAGATTACAAGGAGTTCAGGTTAATGGAAAAATTTAAGTTATCCGAAAAGTTTATTGATAAATACAAAAGAAAAAAACCACCCTTTGGTTTTAATGGATTAGGTGAATTAGTTTATATGAGAACATATTCTCGTATTAAAGCTGACGGTAAAAATGAAAGATGGTGGGAAACAGTACAACGAGTCGTAGAGGGAACATACTCTATGCAAAAACATCATATTGAATCACATCAATTAGGTTGGAATCCTTGGCAAGGTCAAAAGTCTGCACAAGAAATGTACGAAAGAATTTTTAATATGAAATTCTTACCTCCAGGTCGTGGTTTGTGGGCAATGGGAACAGCAATCACAGAAGAAAAGAAATTATATGCAGCTCTAAATAATTGTGCATTCGTATCAACAAAAACACTAAAAGAAGATTATGCTAAACCATTCTGTTTTCTAATGGATGCATCAATGTTAGGTGTAGGAGTAGGATTCGATACCAAAGGTGCTGGAGAGATTATAGTAAAGGGTGTAAATAGAGATAGAAACGAAGAAATTTATATGATACCTGATACTCGTGAAGGTTGGGTTGAATCACTTCGTTTATTATTAGAGAGTTACTTTCTCGGAACTGCTCACGTAGAGTTTGATTATAATCAAATAAGACTTGAAGGAGAACCGATTAAAGGTTTCGGTGGTGTAAGTTCAGGACCTGAACCTCTAAAAGAAGTCCACGAAGACATTAGAAATGTATTAGAAAACAATTCAGGAAATCCAATAACAATAACAACAATTGTAGATATAATGAATCTGATTGGTAAATGTGTTGTAGCAGGTAATGTCAGACGAACAGCAGAAATTGTATTCGGTGAACCAGATAACGAAGAATACTTAGATTTAAAGAATTATAAAGTAAATCCACATAGAGACCAATTTGGTTGGACATCAAACAATTCAGTATTTGCAGAACTTGGTATGGATTATACTGATATATGTAAAAGAATTAATAATAATGGAGAACCCGGATTAGCTTGGTTAGAAAATATGAGACACTACTCAAGAATGAAAAATGGTGGTGATAATAAAGACCATAGAGTAGCTGGTGGTAATCCTTGTCTTGAACAATCACTTGAATCATATGAGTTATGTTGTTTAGTAGAGACGTTTCCAAACAATCACGATTCATTAGAGGATTATCAGAGGACATTAAAGTATGCTTATCTGTACGCCAAAACTGTAACACTTGGTAGAACACATTGGTCAGATACTAACAGAGTTATGTTAAGAAATAGACGGATTGGATGTTCAGTAAGTGGTGTTGCTCAGTTTATAACAAATTGTGGATTAAATGAATTACAAAATTGGTTGGAGACTGGATATGATACAATACAAGAATGGGATAAACAATATAGTGATTGGTTTGCTGTACCAAAATCTATCAAGACTACTTCAGTTAAACCAAGCGGTACAGTTTCGTTATTGGCTGGCGCTACTCCAGGTTTACATTATCCCGAAAGTCGTTTCTATATTCGAAGAGTAAGATTATCAAATCAATCTGAATTAGTAGAACCGTTGAAAAAAGCAGGTTATAAGTTAGAACCAGCGTTTGGTTCAGAAGATTCTACTATGGTAGTTGAAGTTCCAGTGGACGTAGGAGAAGGTATTAGAACAGCAGCAGAACTATCTATATGGGAACAATTCAGTTTAGCAGCCTTTATGCAGAGACATTGGGCAGACAATCAAGTAAGTTGTACTGCAACATTCAATCCAGAAACAGAAGCAGATGAACTACCACACGTTTTAAATTATTTTCAATACAGATTAAAAGGTATATCATTATTACCAAGACACGACTATGGTGCTTACAAACAAATGCCTTATGAATCAATTAATGAACAAGAATATAATAAACAAGTTAAGAAACTTAGTAAACTTTCATTTGGTGTTATTAAAAATGAGGAAGCCGAGATAGATAAATTCTGCAACAACGATAGCTGTGAAATGCCTGGAGAAGAAATAAAAAGTACTTGACTTGTATGCGATTTTATTCGTATATTCTTATAACAAAAATCGAGGTTTTATAACATAAATGTATCAGGCCATCTATTACGATAGAAAATCAAATACAATGAATGTTTGGGATGACAAATTTGGTCATCAAACATTCCGTTATAAGAAATATGCTTATGTTAAAAACAAAGCAGGAACTTATATATCATTATATGGTGATAAACTAAAACGAGTTACAGATTGGGATAAAGACCAACCAGAACTATTTGAATCAGATGTCAATCCTGAAATCAGAGTATTAGTAGATAACTATACAGATTCAGATGATGTATCAGTAGGTCATCGTACAATGATATTTGATATTGAGGTTGAGGTAACTGATGGATTTCCAGATGTAAATAAAGCTGAAAACAAAATAACAGCGATTGGTTTTAATGATTGTCTTCTTGATAAATATTATTGTTATGTACTTGATGAAGATGGTAAACTAAATGATGATTTTGATGATGATGTTATAGTTGAATCATTTACAAATGAATATGATTTACTACATCAATTTTTTATAAAATATAAAGAAATACAACCAACTATACTAACAGGTTGGAATGTTGAATTTTTTGATATAACATACTTGTACAATAGAGCTCAACAAATAGTAGGTCAGACTATAGCAAACTTTTTATCACCCATTGGGATTGTTCAATGGAGTGAATTTGTTAAACGATATAAGATAGCTGGTGTTAGTGTTTTAGATTATTTAGGTTTATATAAAAGATTTACGTTTAGTGAACAACCTTCATATAGATTAGATGCAATAGGTGAATTTGAAATAGGTGAAAAGAAAGTTGCTTATGAAGGTACTCTTAATGAGTTATATGAAAATGATTTGAATAAGTTTGTTGAATACAATATTCAAGACGTTAGACTAATTAAGAAACTTGATGATAAGTTAGATTTTATTGGGATTGCACGTGGTTTAGCTCATCTTGGACACGTTCCATATGAGAATGTATTTATGTCATCGAGATATTTAGAAGGTGCTATTTTAGTATACCTTAAAAAGAATAGTATTGTAGCTCCGAATAAACCTAGAAAATTTGACCATTCAAAATTAGAAAAATTTGTAGGAGCATATGTCCAGGAACCACAGCGTGGAAAACACGATTGGGTGTATGACTTAGATATAACATCGATGTATCCGTCGTGTATAATGTCTTTAAACATATCTCCTGAGACTAAATTAGGTAAAATAGAAGGTTGGAATCCTGAAGAGTTTCTTAAAAAAGGTAATAAAAAAACATATTCGATAACACATAATACTAAAGTTTTAGGTAAGTATACTGAAACTGAGTTGAAAAATATGTTAGATAATGAAGATTTAGGTGTTGCAACAAACGGTGTGATGTATCGTTCAGATAAAAATGGATTATTACCAGCGTTATTAAGAAAATGGTTTGATGAACGAGTTGAATATCGTAAGCTATCAAAGAAATTTTATGAAGAGGGTGAAATAGCTAAATCAGAATACTTTGATAGAAGACAATATCTACAGAAAGTTTTGTTAAATAGTTTATATGGAGTTTTAGGTTTACCAACATTTAGATTTTATGATTTAGATAATGCTGAAGCTGTTACATATACAGGTCAATCATTAATTAAGTTTACAAAGAAGATAGCAAACTCGTTTTATAATAAAGAACTAGGTGATACGAAAGACCACTGTATCTACATTGATACAGATTCGGTATTCTATTCGGCTACACCTCTTGTAGAGAAAAGATTTCCTGAGTTAGATATTAAGAACGTAGATAAGATGTCTAAAGCGATTTTAAAGATTGCAGATGAAGTACAAACATATTTAAATCAGAGTTACAATTATTTTGCAAAGAAGTTCTGTAATTTAGATAAACATAGATTTGATATTAAACAAGAAGTTATTGCAAAGAGTGGTCTATTCGTAACTAAGAAAAGATATGGATTAAAAATTATCAACGACAATGGTAAGAAAGTTGATAAGATGATGGTAAAAGGATTAGATACAGTTCGTTCAAGTTTCCCTACAGCTATGAGAACAATGCTATCTAAAGTATTAGAAGATATTTTAATGGATGTACCTCAACCAAATTTAGATAAGTTTATTGTTAATTTTAAAAATAGTATGAAACTTATGGAATTTGATAAAATTGCTATACCAACAAGTGTTAAAGGTATTAGTAAATATCACATAAGAGACGGTCAGATATTTAACTCGTATAAGTTGGGAACTCCTGTTCACGTTAAGTCATCAATATTTTATAATGATTTTTTAAAGTACAAGAAAATATCAAATAGATATTCTCCAATAGCAAACGGTGAAAAAATTAAATGGGTTTATTTAAAACAAAATCCATTGGGTTTGAATACAATAGCCTATAAAGGGTATGAAGACCCAATTGAGTTATTAAATTTTATTCGACAATATATAAATCACGACAAACTTTATAAACAAGCTTTACATAAAAAGATAATGATGTTATATGAAAGTATGAATTGGAGTGAACCAACCGATTCTTCTAAAACTATAGAAAGATTTTTTTGATTTTGAGAAAACAAACTAATATATATATATATATGGTTATAAACATTAACAGGAGATGTTATGATAAGTAAACAAAAACTGGTCCGTTTCATTAATAAGTATTATTTGAACGGCACAGTAGGTTCTGCTGTATTCAACAGCAAAACAAGCAATCAACAATTAAGTACACGATTTATTTCAGGAGATAAAAGTCTCTTAGGTGAAGTACATATGGATAAATGGGACTATGAAGACGCTGATATAGGTGTCTATGATACTGAACAATTATTGAAATTGATATCAGTTTTAGATGACAATATTGAACTTTCAATAAATAAAACAGGTGATACTGCTTTTTCAATTGGGTTAAATGACGCATATTCAGTAATCACTTATATGTTAAGTGATACATCTATCATTAACGAACCACCTCAGATGAAAGTAATTCCTGAATTTGAATTAGCATTAGATGTCACACCACAGTTTATCAGTAAATTTATATCTGGTAAGTCAGCGTTAAGTGAAACTGATACATTCACAGTAATTACAGATGAGACAAGTGGTAAGACAAAGTTAGTTATTGGTTACTCTGCAGTTAATACGAACAGAGTTACAATTCCAGTCACTACTTCAACGTTTGAAAATATAGATAATATTTCATTCAACGCGAACTTATTTAAAGAAGTACTTATTGCAAATAAAGATTGTGAAAGTGCAACATTACAAGTATCGAGTGAAGGATTAGCTAAGATTAGTTTTAAAATAGATGATTTTACTTCTACATATTGGTTAGTTGCGGCTAGTGAAGTTGATTGATGTCAAATACTTTATGGGTTGAAAAATATAGACCTTCAAATGTAGATACATATATCGGTAACGAACACTTACTTGAGAAAGTATCAATATATCTTGAGAGTGGAGATTTACCACACCTCTTACTATACGGTAAAGCTGGTACAGGTAAAACCACTCTCGCTAAGATTCTTGTAAAAAATATAGAATGTGACTATTTGTACATAAATGCAAGTGATGAAAACAATGTAGATACAGTTAGAACTAAAGTTAAGAACTTTGCTTCTACTATCGGTTTCAAAGATATGAAAGTTATTATACTTGATGAGTGTGATTATATTACACCAAATGCTCAAGCGGCTCTTCGTAATCTTATGGAAACATTCAGTAAACATTGTAGGTTTATCTTGACTTGTAATTATGTAGAACGAATTATTGACCCAATACAATCTCGGTGTCAAAGTTTTCAGATAATTCCACCGTCTAAAGTTGAAGTTGCAAAACATCTTCATAATATTTTAGTACAAGAGAACGTGATTAGTAAACCTGAAGATATTAAAGTATTAGTAGAGAGTGGATACCCTGATATTCGTAGAGTTATTAATTCAGCTCAAAGA
>Ga0209047_1001053_pt1 | contig 21476 bp, 22 predicted proteins | sample SaaInlV_165m_DNA_3_FD_184681 | JGI IMG/M metagenome (GOLD analysis project Ga0209047, IMG submission 184681) | Marine microbial communities from expanding oxygen minimum zones in the Saanich Inlet - Saanich Inlet SI037_S3LV_120m_DNA (SPAdes)... | ecosystem: Environmental > Aquatic > Marine >...
CTTTTTTTAAGTTAGGTAAGAATCTTCTTTTTGTCTTGTTGTTAGCATGACTAACATTGTGACCCTTCATTGGGATTTTTCCAGTTAATTCACATTTTTTAGACATAATATTCAGTGACTATATAAGAGGTGATACTGAACTCGTCAAGTTTATTAAAGTCAATTAATAATGTTTCTTTCCTATTATTTCTCTAAAATTCTTAACGCCGTCATTGATTAGTAATTTTTTTAGCTCTTTTTTTATTTTTCCTACAATATTTGGTCCTTGAAAAACCATACCAGTATATAATTGAACATAACTTGCTCCAGATAAAAATTTTTCATACGCACTTTTACCAGAGTCGACTCCTCCTACTCCAATAATTTCAATTTTATCTTTTAATAAATTATAAAACTTGTTGATTAATTTATTTGATTTTTCTTCAAGAGGTTTTCCTGAAAGTCCACCTTTTTGATGTTTTAGTATATTCTGAAGGTTTTCTCTATTTTCTTCTGTTGTATTAGATACAATGATAGCTTTAACTTTATACTTTAATAATATTTCACTCATCAAATTAATTTGATTGTCTAAAATGTCAGGTGAAATTTTTACAACAATTGGAATTTTAGATTTTAATTTAATTTTTTCTTCTTCTATAGCACTCATTAATTCATCAAATCTTGATTTATCATGAAAATTTCTTAAATCTTCTGTGTTAGGAGATGAAATATTTATTGTCATATAATCTGCTAAATCGTGAAATCCTTTGAAGCCAATCAAATAATCATTTAATCTATTTTTTGTATCTTTATTGGGTCCAATATTTATTCCTAATAATCCTTTAGGTAAATTAGATCGAATTCTAGAACTAACATTTTCTAATCCTAAATTATTAAATCCTAGTCTATTAATAAGTGCTTGATCTTCTACCAATCGAAAAACTCTAGGTTTTGGGTTTCCATATTGTTTGAGAGGTGTGACGGTTCCAACTTCAACAAATCCAAATCCAAGTTTAAATAACTGATTATAAACTTCTGCATTTTTATCAAAACCAGCCGCAATGCCAATTGGATTATCTATTTTTTTGCCAAATAAAGTTGATTGAAACATTAAGTCTCCTTTGTTTTTATCGACAATATTTGTAACTAAATTTAACTTTAAGGATTTTATTGCTAAATTATGAGCTATTTCAGGATCAATTTTAAAAATTAAAGATCTGAATTTTGAAAACATTATTTTATTTTATCATCTATTAGTTGTTTAGTTTCATTAACTCCAAAAAAACTTATAAAAAAACCCATCCTTGGACCATTTTCATCCCCAAAAACTACCTCGTAAATTAATTTAAACCAATCTCTTAAATTATCTGAATAACCGTTCTCTTTGCCTGTAGAATAAATTAATGTTTGGATATCTTCCGGTTTCATCTCATCATTACAATTATCTAGTGTTTTAATTAATGCTTTAAGAGCAATTTTTTCTTCTTGACTAGGTTTTTTATATTTTTTTTGTAGTTTAATTACATCATTGAAATACCTAATTGCGTAACTAATTAGATTATCAAAAATTGGATAATCTTTTTCTAAAATATCTTTTTTATATTTTTTAACGAATTTCCACAGTAACTCTTTATTATCTGCATTACTCGTTTCAACTAAATTCAACAACATAGAAAAGGTCATTATAATCTCTTCTTTTGGCATTTTTCCATTATGAACATGCCAAACAGGATTCATAAGTAACTGCAATTCATTTTGTATTTTTCCTTTTTCTATAAAATCTAAATACTCATCTACTGCTTTTGGAACTATCTCATTATAAAGTTTTTTAGCTCTTTTTGGATTTTGATACATGTATAAAGACAAACTTTCTGGTGAAGCATATTCTAACCATTGATCAATGGTAATTCCATTTCCTTTAGATTTAGAAATTTTTTCTCCTTTTTCATCTAGAAAAAGTTCATAAGCAAAACCAGAAGGATTATTTTTACCTAACAATTTAATTATTTTTGTTGAAAGAATTGCACTCTCTATTAAATCTTTTCCATACATCTCAAAATCTATATCAAGAGCATACCATCTCATTGCCCAATCTACTTTCCATTGAAGTTTACAATTTCCATCAAAAATGCTTGTCTCAAGTTTTTTTCCCTTATTATCAAATATTATTTTGGATTTTTCTTTTATAATTTCGATAATTGGAATCTCTAAAACTTTACCTGTTTCTGGACAGATCGGTAAGAATGGACTATATGTTTTTTGGCGCTCTTTACCTAAGGTTGGAATGATTATATCCATTATACCTTGATAATTTTCAAGTATCTTTTGCAAAGTTGGGTTAAAGAATCCTGTTTTATAAAGAGTGGTAGAGCTTTTAAAAGTATATTTAAAATTAAATCTATTTAAAAAATTTTTTAACATTTCATTATTGTGTTCCCCAAAACTATTATACTTTTCAAATGGATCAGGAACTTGTGTTAATGGTTTATGTAAATTATCATTTAAAAGTTTCTGATTTGGAACATTTTCTGGAACTTTTCTTAATCCATCCATATCATCAGAAAAAGTAATAATTTCAGTTGGTAAGTCTGTTAAGTATTTTAGTGCATTAATCATCATTGAAGTTCTGGCAACTTCACCAAATGTTCCAATATGTGGAAGTCCACTAGGACCATAGCCCGTTTGTAAGATAATTTTACCTTTTTTTTCAATAAAAGATTTTCTTTCACGCAACATCTTTTTGGCCTCAACAAAGGGCCATGCGCTTGTTTTATTTAAATTATCTTTTTTTATCACTGGTTATAATAACAAAATATCTTATATTTAGTGCATTTATTAATTCTTATAGAGTTGAAATTTATTTACCATAAAATAATGTTCTTTCAAAATGTCTAATTATAAAACTGTTTTTTTTACCTTGGGTATTTTGCAAATTATTCTTGGAATTTCCATGATCATCCCAATTTTGACTCAGATCATATATTCTGAAATAGATTCATCTTTTATAGGAGCCTCTATTATCTCAATAGTTTTTGGTGTTTTATTTTTTTTATCAAACCTAAATCATGACAAAAAATTAAACTTACAACAGGCCTTTTTACTTACAGCATTTTCATGGTTAAGCATCGCAATATTTGGTTCTTTACCATTTATTTTTTCTAATCTAGAATTAACAATTACTGATGCATTCTTTGAGAGTATGTCGGGAATCACAACTACTGGTTCAACTATAATTTCAAATCTAGAAATTGCTCCTAAATCAATTCTTTTATGGAGAGCGATGTTACAATGGCTCGGTGGAATAGGTATAATAGTAATGGCAATAACTCTAATGCCAATAATGAATGTTGGTGGAATGCAATTATTTAAAATTTCTAGCAATGACTCTTCTGAAAAAATATTACCTAAATCTAAAGAAATTGCACTAAGATTAATTTATGTCTATTTAGCACTAACCACCTTGTGTGCAACAACTTATAAAATTTTTGGTATGAGTTTTTTTGATAGCTTTACTCACTCAATGACAACAATCGCGACGGGGGGCTTTTCAAATTACAATGACTCTATAGGATATTTTAACAGTTTATCTATAGAAGTCTCCTCAATGATTTTTATTATTTTAGGAAGTTTACCTTTTATAGCTTATATAAAATTTTTAAATGGAAATAGAAGTATTTTTATTTCTGATGCTCAGATTAAGTCATTTTTCAAAATAATTATATTTTCAATTATTATACTTTTTATTTACTTAATTTTTCAAAATAAAAATATTTCGCTAAATGACACTAGAACAATTTTTTTTAATATTATTTCTATTTTAACTGGTACTGGATACGTGTCCGGCGAATTTGATGGATGGGGAAATTTTCCACTTATTTTTTTCTTAGCTCTGATGTTTATTGGAGGTTGTGCCGGATCAACTACCTGTGGTATTAAAATTTTTAGAATTCAAATCTTATATCTTTTTATAATTAATCAATTAAAAAAAATCATTTACCCTAAAGGAATTTTTCCGATTAAGTATGATAAAAACAATGTTGATGACAAATTTATGGCATCAATTATTTCATTTATCTATCTTTATTTAATTATATTTTTTTTAATAACAGCTCTTTTGTCTTTAACTGGATTAGATTTTGTTACTGCAATTTCTGGTGCAGCAACTTCAATCTCGAATGTTGGCCCTGGTTTAGGTTCTATAATTGGGCCAAGTGGTAATTTTTCAAGTTTACCAGACGTTTCAAAATGGATTTTAAGTCTAGGTATGATTTTAGGCAGACTTGAATTATTCGCCATACTAGTTTTATTTTTACCATCTTTTTGGAGAAATTAAATTGAAATCAAAAAATTTAAAAATTTTTTTTAAAAAAAAAAACTTAAAAATGCTATTTTTAGGTTTTTCATCAGGCCTACCTATACTTCTTGTATTTTCAACACTTTCTGTATGGCTATTTAAAGCAGGTATTAACAGAAGTACTGTAACATTGTTTAGTTGGGCAGGTTTTGCATATGCCTTTAAATATTTATGGTCACCAATTGTCGATAATTTTAAGATTCCATTTTTTCACAGAATAGGACATCGAAGAGGCTGGTTACTTTTTACACAATTAATGATTGTTTTGTCTTTAATTGCAACTTCACTGACAGATCCATCACAAAATTTAATTCTAACGGCGTTAACTATTACGTCTTTAGCAATTTTCAGTTCTACACAAGACATTGTAATAGATGCATATAGAATAGAATCTGCGCCACATTATATGCAGGGACCCCTATCATCAATGTATATTGCTGGATATAGAATAGCAATGTTAGTTGGGGGAGCAGGTAGCTTGTGGTTAGCATCTTATTTAGAGAATGATATCTATAATAATAATGTATGGCGAATAGTATATTTGGTTATGGCATCATTAATGTTAGTGGGAATAATAACTACTATATTCTCAAATGAACCTAAAATAAAAAAAAATAATTTTCTAAAAATAAATGAACATGTAAAATTTTTATTAGTTTTTATATTAGCATTATTTGGGTTTATTTTTTTATACAACTTTATTGACAATCCATTTGAGCCAAGTGATATTTTAAAAAACTTTTTATTCTCTACAATAAGAATTTTTTTATGTTTTATTTTTGCTTGGTTTATTATCTTTGTACTAATGAATACAAATCTAATTTCAAAAAAAAGAGTGAAAGAAATCTATTATGCACCATTATCAAACTTTATAAAAAGATACGGCAAACTTGCTTTTTCTATACTTTTATTAATTGGACTATATAGAATTGCCGATGTAGTTATGGGTGTTATAGCTAATATTTTTTATCTTGAGAAAGGTTTCGATATTAAAGAAATAGCAACATACTCAAAATTTTTTGGAGTTTTTGCTACTATCTTAGGAGGATTTTTGGGGGGTTTTTTTTCACTTAAGTTTGGCACTATGAAGGCATTATTTTTAGGTGCCATAGTTGCCGCTAGCAGTAATCTATTATTTGCTTGGTTAGCTGTTTCCGAAGCAAACATAAATTTTTTGATTACCGTTATAACAGCAGACAATATTTCAAGCGGTTTTGCTGGAGCAGCCTTTGTTGTTTATTTATCGGGGTTAACGTCTGTAAAATTTACAGCTACTCAATATGCTTTATTCAGTTCTTTAATGCTGTTTATCCCTAAACTAATTGCTGGATATGCTGGGAGTTGGGTTGACACAATGGGATATGCAAACTTTTTTATAATTACAGCTTTACTAGGTGTTCCTGTTTTATTATTAATAATATGGCTTGGAAAAGTTGCTCCAATTAAAAAATAAATGATTAATAAAAATTTAATACTTAATGTTTATGAAAGTCGATCATTAAATTCTAATTTAGCTACGCAACTTTTATATGGAGAAAAATTTTTAATTATAAAAAGTTATAAAAAACATTTTCAAATAAAAACATCATATGATAACTATACTGGTTACATCACAAAAAGAAAATTTCAAAAAAAAATGATTCCGACTCACAAAATATCTGTTTTAAAAGCTAGTCTCTATTCAAGACCTAATATAAAATTTAAACTAAAAAAAAAAATATCTTTTTGTTCATATATTCAAGTTTTAAGTATTAAAAATAATTTTTATAAATTTGATAAATATTGGATTCAAAAAAAAGATGTGATGAAAATTAAAGCAACAATTAAATTATTTGATAAAATAAAAATTTTTGAAAGTATAAAATATAAATGGGGCGGTAATAGTTTTAAAGGTATTGATTGCTCAGCATTAGTTCAAATATTTTACAAATTTAATAACTTATATTTTCCTAGAGATACAAAAGATCAAGTAAAACTTTTCAAAAAAAGTAATAACAAAGCATATTTAAAAAAGAACAGTCTCATTTATTGGAAAGGACATGTTGCAATTTGTTTAACTAACACTAATTTAATTCATGCTTATGGACCAAAAAAAAAGGTTATAATTATGAATATTAAAAAAACTATAAAAGAAATTAAAGAAAAATCAAAACTAGAAATACAATCTATTAAGCATGAACCCAGTAGATTTTAAAAAAAAACAACTTCAAATAATTGTTAATTTACTTAATGCAAGAAAGTTTGATGATGCATTAAGAAAATCTAAACCATTAATAAAGAAATTTCCTAACGAATATTTATTTTATAATTCTGCAGCAATGTCTTTAATTAACCTTGAAAGATCTGATGAAGCTTTAACGATACTTAATAAAGCAATTATCATAAGTCCGAATAATATATATGTGTTAAATAACCTAGGATTAGCACATTTTTTTTTAAAAAATTATGATTTGTCAGAAGAACACTATAATAGGGCAATAAAAATTTCTCCAAATTTTTTAAATAGCTTAATCAATTTAGCTAACCTAAAAAAAACACTTAATTTAAATCAAGAAGCTCTTTCCGTCTTAAAACAAGCGATTAAACATCATAACAAAGATTTTTTTTTACATTTTTCAATAGGAACAGTTTATCAATCTAATGGTGATTTTAAAAATGCTAATTTTCATTTTGAAGAATGCTTGAAACTTAATCCACACTATACAGAAGTTGACGGGTATATAAGTTTATCAAGAAAATACAAGGATGAAGATGATGATCATTTACGAAGTTTAAAAAATAAAATCAATGATGATAAATTTTCTGAGTTGCAAAAGATGCATATACATTTTGCATTAGGTAAAGCTTTTGATGATCTTAAAAATTTTAATCATTCCTTTGATAATTATAAAAAAGCAAACGATATTAAAAATCAAAAAATAAATTATAACTTTAAATTAGATAAAGAAATTTTATCTAATGTTCAGAAATATTTTAGCTCAACTTCAGATATTACCACTCTAGATGATATTTCTGGAAAAAAAATAATCTTTATTGTCGGTATGCCAAGATCAGGTACTTCATTAATAGAACAAATTATTTCTAGTCATGACAAAGTTTATGGGGCTGGAGAATTAACTTTTTTAACAGAGGCTATTTATAAAGAATTTATTGTATCAAATAAAACTAATTCAGAATTTAAAATTGATAATATCACAGAACAAAATCTAAAAAATATTCAAAATTTTTACTATAACGAAATAAAAAAATTTAAAATTTCAGAGAAGTATATTATTGATAAAGCTCCTTTAAATTTTAGATGGCTAGGGTTTATTTCTAAAGCATTTCCAAACTCATACATAATTCATTCTAATAGAGATCCAATTGATACATGTTGGTCAAACTACAAACAAAACTTTTCTTCTTCAAATCTTGGATATGCCTATGACCTAGATAGTATAGCAACTTTTTATAATATGTATCAAAGTTTAATGAATTATTGGTCAAAAAACCAAAATATTCAAATTCACAATATAAATTATGAAATATTGGCGAATGATTTTGATAATGAAATAAAAAAATTATTATCATTTTGTAATTTAGAATGGAACCAAAAATGTGTTGAATTTTACAAAAATAAAAAAGAAGTTAAAACATCAAGTTTAGCTCAAGTTAGACAGCCAATTTACAAAACTTCAATAGCTTCATGGAAAAATCATTCCGATAAACTTGAAAGCTTGATAAAGAAAATAACCTAATAATTATCTTCCAAAATCTGGTTTATTAATATCATGTTTTAACCTAATTATTTTTTTTCTTACTTTCTTAGTTTCAATCAATTTTTTTATAAGAAACTTATTATTCTTAGAATTAATATCTTTTTTAAACGATTTTAAATTTTTGATAAATAAATCTATTACTTTTGAAATATTTGATTGATTATTAAAAAAAATATCCCTCCACATAATTTCGTTTGATGCTGCAATTCTTGAGAAATCTCTTAATCCACCTGCACTAAATTTAATAAGATCATATTTTTTTAACTTCTCAAAATCAGTAGCTGTTTTAACCAAATTGTAAGCTATTAAGTGAGGTAAATGGCTAGTCATTGAAAAAATTGCATCATGTTTTTTTGAGTCCATTATTGCAATTTTAGAACCAATTTTTTTCCAAAATTTTCTTAAAAGATTTAAATGTTTTTTGTTTGAATTTTTTTCTTTAATCAAAATACACCATTTTTTTAAAAATAAATTACTATCACCAAACTCTGGACCACTGACTTCTGAGCCAGTAATAGGATGGCTTGAAGTCCAAGAAATATTTTTTTTTAATTTTTTCTTAATCAAGTGTAATGAGGTTTCCTTTGTTGAACCAACATCAGTAATAATTGTTTTAGATAATAAGTATTTGTTAATTTTTAAAATTATTTTTTCATATTCACTCATTGGAGTACAAAAAATTAATAAGTCTACTTTTGGTATTATATTTTTAAAATCATTTGTAATCACACAAGGTAGTTTTAATTTTTTAATTTTTAAGATATTTTTTTTAGATTTGTCATATACATATATGTTTTTAGATATTTTTTTTTTGGCAATTGCTCGTAATAATGAAGATCCAATTAAACCACATCCTATTATTAAAATATTTTTCATCATTTTTTATAAATATTCCTTAATACATTCAAAAATTTTATATTTTCTTTACTTGAGCCAATTGTAAGTCTTAATTTATTTTTGATATTATAACCTTCTTCAGTTGATCTTAAAATAATTCCTTTTAATGCAAGTTTCTTCAAGACATAATTGGCTGATAAGTTGCTTTTTTCAAAATTAAGTAAAAAAAAGTTTGCCGATATTTCATTCGTAGAAATGTTCAATTTTTTTAAAAAAGTTTTAATCTTTTTTGCCCATATTAAATTGTGTTTGATTGAACGTCTAATAAAATTCTTATCTTTTAAAGCCTCATAAGCTGTAAGTTGTGCTGTTTGATTAACATTAAATGGAGGTTTGATTTTATTAATTTCATCAATAATTTTTTTTGCACCATAGCCCCACCCTATTCTCAAAGATGCTAATCCATAAATTTTAGAAAATGTTCTTAATATTATAACATTATCATTATTTTTAAAAATATCTAAGCCAGATTTATAATCTTTGTTTTGCATATATTCATAATAAGCATCGTCTATAACTAATAAAATTTTTTTATTAATTTTTTTTCTTAAATTAACTAATTCTGATTTATTTAAATATGTACCTGTTGGATTATTTGGATTTGCTAAAAAAACAATCTTAGTTTTTTTAGAAACTTTTTTAATTATTTCATTTACTGATACTTTAAAATTTTTTTCTCTAGCAAAAATAACTTTAGCTCCAACAATTTTTGCATAAATTCTATACATCAAAAAACTGTATTCTGGAACAATTACCTCGTCTCTGGGATTCAAAAATAATTGACATACCATTTGAATTATTTCATCAGACCCTGATCCACATATAATTTTATTAAAATCGCACTTGAATACTTTTGCTATTTTTTTTCTTAATTTTTTAGATTTACCATCAGGATATTTTGATAAATTCAAATTTTTTTTTGATAATACTTTTTCTGCTTTTGGACTAATCCCTAATGCTGATTCGTTAGCTGATAATTTGATTATATTTCTCTTCTTACCAGTTGTAGATTTGCCTGGTTTATAAGCTTCAATTCTAATTATCTTAAATTTTGGTATACTCATTTTATTACTTTATAAATAAATTATTAAACTTTTATACCTAATAAGTGAATTAATAAAAAAAATTGACATAAGAAATAACATCTAGTACAAAAAATATGCGCTGATTTAACTGAATTGCGAGCGCTTAAAAAAAACCGCTAAATAAGTTTTTTTATCTCACAATTCATTATTAAGGCAATATTTATGAATAATTTAGAAACTATAAAAAAAATAATTGTTAAAAAACCACTTAAACTTGATTGTGGAAAAATGATTAATAATTTTCCAGTTGCATACGAAACATATGGTGTCCTTAATGAAAAAAAAGATAATGCAATTTTAGTTTTTCATGCATTGACTGGAGATCAGTTTGTTTCTGGCATTAATCCCTTGACTCAAAAGAATGGCTGGTGGTCTTATGCTGTTGGACCTGAAAAAGCAATCGACACAAATAAATATTTCGTAATATGCTGTAATGTAATTGGTGGATGTATGGGTTCATATGGACCAAATTATAAAGATCCTGAAACAAATAAAATTTTATCTACAGCGTTTCCAGTAATAACGATTAATGATATGGTTAACGCTCAATACAATATTTTAGATTTTTTTAAAATTGATCAACTATTTTGTGTGACCGGTGGTTCAATGGGAGGTATGCAAGTTTTGCAATTTGTAAATAATTTTCCCAATAAAGCAAAAATTGCTGTTCCTATTGCCTGCACCGCAAGTCATTCGGCGCAAAATATAGCTTTTAATGAACTTGGCAGACAATCAATTATGGCAGACACGAATTGGATGAATGGAAATTATCCTAATGAAAAATTTAATCCTGACAAAGGTTTAGCTGTTGCTAGAATGGTTGCTCATATCACTTATTTATCTAAAAATGGACTACAAGAAAAATTTGGCAGAAAATTACAGGAAAGAGATGATTTAAAATTTGGATTTGACGCAGACTTTCAGATAGAAAGCTATTTAAGACATCAAGGTTCTGTCTTTGTAGATAGATTTGATGCAAATAGCTATCTATACATTACTAGGGCTATGGACTATTTTGATTTAATCAAACAACATAGTGGAAATTTATCTAAAGCTTTTTTAAACTCAAATACTAAATTTTTTATTATATCATTTACCTCTGATTGGCTTTACCCAACTTCAGAAAATAAAGATATCGTTATAGCTCTAAATGCAATTGGAGCCGATGTTGGTTTTGTTGAAATTGAATGTGACAAAGGACATGACTCTTTTCTTTTAAATGTTCCTGAGTTTTTAAGTACATTAAAAAATTATATTAACGCGTCATATTTAAAAAAATAGACATGAAGCAAGAATTTAAAATAATCGCAAATTTAATAGAAAAAAATACTCGTGTGCTAGATGTTGGTTGTGGTGATGGAACACTAATGGCATTTTTGAAAAATAACAAAAAAATTGATATAAGAGGAATCGAAATATCAAAAAAAAAAGTCCAAAACTGTATTGGAAAAGGATTAACTGTAATCGAAGGTGACGCAGAAAAAGATTTAATTCAGTTTCCAGATCATTCGTTTGACTATGTGATCTTAAGTCAAACTCTCCAAGCGTTTTTAAATCCAGAACAAGTTATATCTGAATTATTAAGAGTGGGGAAAAAAGCAATTGTAACTATACCTAATTTTGGTTATTGGAAAGTCAGATTACACTTGCTAATTAAAGGAACTATGCCAGTCACTAGAACTTTGCCGGAAGAATGGTATAACACTCCTAATTTACATATGTGTACAATTAAAGATTTTTTTAATTTTTGTAATAATAGAAAGATTAATTTATATAAATCTATTGCTCTTAAAAATCTAAAATCCTCAGAAATAAATAATTTAAATTTAACTTTAAAAAACCTTTCAGCTGTATTGGGTATATTTTTAATAGAAAAATAAATGAAAATTAAAATAATTCCATGCCTACAAGACAATTATTCCTATCTGTTAATTAATGAAAAAGATAATACAGCTTGCGTAGTTGATCCTAGTGAGTCTAAACCGATTATTGATTATTTAGAAACTAATAAAGTTGATTTAAAATTTATTTTAAATACGCACCATCATTATGACCATGTAGGTGGAAACAGTATTTTAAAAAAGAAATATGGGGCAAATGTAATCGGTTTTAAAGGTGATAAAGATAGAATTCCTGATATAGATATTTTAATTGAAGATCAAGAAATTTGGAAACACAAAGAATTTGAAGCAAAGATAATTCATATACCCGGACATACTCTTGGTCATATTTGTTTTTATTTCTATAATGATAAATTAGTTTTTACTGGAGATACTTTATTTTCGTTAGGTTGTGGTAGAATTTTTGAAGGAACTTATAATCAAATGTATAAATCTTTAGAGAAATTAAGAAATTTACCTGAAGATACAAAAGTTTTTTGTGGACATGAATACACAATGAAAAATTCAAAATTTTGTATGGCGTATGATAAAAATAATGAAAACCTCAAAAAAAAGATAAACGAAATCGAGAAAAAATTACAAAAAAATTTACCAACTATTCCTTCAACTATTAAAGAGGAATTAGAGTGTAATATTTTTTTTAGAACAAAAAATGTAAAAACCTTTTCAAAATTAAGAGATTTAAAGGATAATTTCTAAGTTATTCGACTTGACTATAATAAGACCCGAACTATATTGCTGCTAATAAAATTAAATCAAAAAATGTCATACGCAATAATACAAACAGGTGGAAAACAGTACAAAGTAAAAGCTGGAGAAATTCTTAAAGTTGAAAGATTAGAGGAGTCTAAACCTGAAACTAAAATAGAATTCAAAGAAATCTTAGCCTACGGAAATGATAAAACTATTGAAGTTGGATCACCAGTAGTTAAAGGCGCAAAAGTTGAGGCTGATTTAATTGAAAATGGAAAAAACAGAACAATATTAATTTTTAAAAAAAGAAGAAGACAAAATTCAAGAAGAAAAAATGGCCACAGACAACAATATTCATTAATAAGAATTAGTAAAATTTTTTCAAAAGATGGTAAGGTTTTATCTGAGGCAGAAAAAATGGTTAAACCAACAAAAAAAATTGAAAAAAAAGAAACTGAAAAAATGGTTAAACCAATAAAAAAAGTTGAAAAAAAAGAACTAAAAACGGCAAGTAAATAAACTAGGTAGATTATGGCAACAAAAAAAGCAGGTGGATCATCAAGAAACGGACGTGATAGTGCTGGTCGTAGACTTGGCGTTAAAAAGTACGGCGGTGAAATAGTAATACCTGGAAACATAATTGTTAGACAAAGAGGAACAAAAATTTTTCCTGGAGAAAATGTAGGAATGGGTAAAGATCATTCAATTTTTTCAGTTATTAAAGGAAAGGTAGTATTTAAAAAAACTAAATCTGACAGAACATTCGTTTCAGTAAAACCCAATTAGTCGTACAACTAAAAAATTAAAGTTGTATTATGAAGTTTCTAGATCAAGTTAAAATTTTTGTAAAAGCTGGTGATGGAGGAGATGGATCTCCAAGCTTCCGTAGAGAAAAATTTATTGAATACGGTGGACCCGATGGTGGAGATGGAGGTAAGGGTGGTTCTATACTTTTAAGATCAGAAAGAAATTTAAATACACTTATAGACTATAGATTTCAACAACATCATAAAAGTGAAAGAGGAGAAAATGGCTCTGGACAAAATCGTACTGGACGAGGAGGTGATGATTTATTTTTAAAAGTTCCAGTGGGTACACAAGTTTTTGAAGAAGATAATAAAACTTTAATATACGATTTTAAAAAAGAGAGTGAAGAATTTATTGTAGCAAATGGCGGTAAGGGTGGTCTTGGAAATACTAGGTTTAAAAGTTCTACTAACAGGGCTCCAAGAAAATTTACAAAAGGTACAATTGGAGAAGAGTATACAATTTGGTTACAATTAAAAACAATTGCTGATGTAGGTATTATTGGTTTACCCAATGCAGGTAAATCAAGTCTGTTAGCTGCCACAACAAATGCTTCACCTAAAATAGCAAATTATAAATTTACAACTTTAAATCCCAACCTTGGAGTTGCAAATTATGATGATAAGGAAATAACACTAGCTGACATACCGGGATTAGTTAAAGGTGCACACGAAGGAATAGGTCTTGGAATTCAATTTTTAAAACATGTAGAAAGATGTAAAACTTTAATACATTTAATCGATATCACCAATGAAAATCTTGATAATGCTTATCAACAAGTTAGGGCTGAACTTGAAAATTATAGTAAAAAACTTCTCAATAAAAAAGAAATTATTGTATTAAATAAAACTGACTTATTGGATGAGAATAAAGTAAAAGAAATTATGAGGAATTTTTCTAAAAATAAAGATTCTGAAGTAATAACACTTTCAACGCTAGAGAAAGACTCTATATCAAAAATTAAAGCTAAACTACTTTCATATGTATCTTAAAGATTCAAAGATAATAGTAATTAAAATCGGTTCATCTTTATTAATTGATGATAATAAAAAAATTAGAAAAAAATGGCTATCTGATTTCGCTAAGGATATCCGAAATTTAATAAAACAAAATAAAAAAATAATTCTTGTCAGCTCAGGTGCAATTGCGATGGGTTGTAAAAAATTAAACTTAAACAAAAAAAGTCTTAAACTTGATAAAAGTCAAGCAATAGCCTCAATAGGACAAATTGAGCTTATGAATTTATTTTCTGAGACATTTGTCAAATCAAACATTAATATTTCTCAAATTTTACTTACGTTAGAGGATACCGAACAAAGAAGAAGAGCCCTTAATGCAAAGAGAACTTTTGATAATTTATTTCAGTTAGGATTTGTTCCAATTGTAAATGAAAATGACAGCATAGCAACCTCTGAAATTAAATATGGTGATAATGATAGATTAGCTTCTAGAGTAGCACAAATATCTGGAGCAGATTCCCTAATACTTCTTTCGGATGTTGATGGTCTTTATACTCAAAATCCAAAAATTTTTAAAAATGCTAAATTATTAAAAGAGATAAAAAATATAGACAAAGACGTAGAAAAAATTGCAACTAAAAGTATTAGTGAACATGGTACTGGTGGAATGAAAACTAAAATTGATGCCGCAAAAATTTGTCAACTTTCGGGTTGCCAAATGGCTATAGCAAATGGTTTAATGACCAGACCCATCAAAAGAATAATAGATAAGAACTACTGTACATGGTTTTTACCAAAAATTTCTAAGTTAGATGCTAGAAAAAAATGGATAATTAGTTCTATTTCACCTAAAGGAGAACTTATAATTGATGATGGTGCTAAACAAGCGCTTTCAAATGGCAAAAGTTTATTGGCAGCTGGAATAAAAAAAGTCTATGGTAAATTTAAAAAAGGAGATCACATAAAAGTTTTGGATAAAAAAAATTCTGAATGTGCTAGAGGATTAAGCTCATTTTCTTCTGATGAAATTTTAAAAATTATGGGTCACCATTCCAGAGAAATTGAAAAATTATTGGGATATGTTGCAAAATCTGAAGTTATACATAAAGATGATATGGTAGAGGTATAGAATGAGTCGATATATGAATTTAATAGGAAAAAATGCTAAAGAAGCAACTTTAAAAAAAATTAATACTAATATTAAAAATAAAATTCTAAAAAAATATACTTTATTACTAGATACTGAAAAAAATTCTATACTTAGAGAAAATGCAAAAGATATAAAATTTGCAATTAAAAAAAGATTAAAAAAAAATTTGATTGAAAGATTAACTATTAATGAAAAAAAATTAAGCGATATCAAACGTTCTATAAAAAAAATTATCAAACTCAAGGATCCTGTTGATAACACTCTTGAAAAATGGAATAGATCAAATGGATTAAAAATTAACAGAATATCAATACCCATTGGAGTCATTGGCATTATATACGAAAGCAGACCTAATGTTACGTCAGATGCTGCTAGTTTATGCTTTAAATCTGGTAATGCTGTAATTTTAAAAGGTGGATCAGAAGCAATAAATACAAATAAAATTTTAGCTAAATTGTTTAGAAAAGCTCTTAAAGAACACAAGGTTGATAAAAACTTTATTCAATTTGTTAATTCTAAAAATAGAAAAATGGTTGATTTTATGCTTTCAAAAATGAGAGATTATATTGATGTAATTATACCTAGGGGTGGAAAAAGCTTAGTAAAAAAAGTACAAGAATTTTCAAATATACCTATTATTGGACATCTAGAGGGTCTTTGTCATACTTTTGTGGACAAAGATGCAGATTTAAAAATGGCTATAAACATTATTTATAATGCTAAATTAAGAAACACAAGTATTTGTGGTGCTACAGAAACAATATTGCTTCATGAAAAAATTGTAAAAAAATTTTGTAATCCTATTTTAAAAAAACTTGAAGAAAATAATTGCAAGATTTATGGAGATCATATTTTAAAAAAATATTATAAAGGAAAATTGTATCTAGCAAAAGAACATGATTGGTTTACAGAATATTTGGCAGCTACTGTGTCCGTAAAAACTGTTAAAAATTGTGAAGAAGCAGTAAATCATATTAATAAATATGGAACCATGCATACTGACTCTATAGTTACTAAAAATAAAAAAACAGCAAAAAAATTTTTGAAAAATATCAAAAGTTCTATAGCAATGCATAACACATCAACACAATTTGCCGATGGTGGAGAGTTTGGATTTGGAGGGGAAGTAGGTATTTCAACCAATAAACTACCCCCCAGAGGTCCAGTTGGTTTAGGACAACTGATCTCTTATAAGTATGAAGTTTTTAGCAATGGTCAAATCCGAAAATAAATTGAAATTAAATAAAATAAAAATTGGTATTTTGGGCGGAACATTCGACCCAGCACATAGAGGTCACTTAGAGATATCAAAACAAGCAAAAAGAAGATTTGATTTAAAGAAAATTGTTTGGGCTATAACAAAAAAAAACCCACTAAAAAGTAAAAGCAAATCAAATCTTAAAACCAGAATAAGTTTTGCAAAAAAATTAGCTAATGAAAATAAATTTATTAAAATAAAGTTTTATGAAAATAAAATTGGTAGTAACAAAACCATTGATTTAATTAATTATCTCAAAAAAAATAAGAAGTTAGATATTCACTTTATAATGGGTGCTGACAACTTGATTAATTTTCATAAGTGGCATAGATGGAAATCTATTTCAAGAAAATGTAATATCTTAGTATTTGATCGCCAAGGATTTAAGGCTAAATCTCTAAAATCTATTACATTCAAGCAAGTAAATAACAAACATTTAACATTTATTAAATTTAAAAAAGTTAATATTTCATCTTCTCAATTAAGAAATATTTGATAAGGTAAATTTAATTAATGGATAAAATTTCAGATCTAAAAAATACTATCATAAATACTCTGGATTCAAATAAGGCAATAGATGTAATCACTATTGATTTAAAAAACAAAAGCTCTATGGCAGACTATATGATTATAGCTAGCGGCACTTCTTCAAGGCATATACAGGCGCTATCTGAACAAGTTTTAGAACAATTAAAAACTAATGGAATTATCAATTCAAAAATAGAAGGGAAAGAAAGTAGTGATTGGAAGTTAGTAGATGGAATTGATTTAATTGTTCATATATTTCACCCTGAAAAAAGAAAATTCTATGAACTTGAAAAGATTTGGTCTGAACTGATTCCTAAAGAAAAAATAATAATATGAGGATGATTAAAATATCGTCAATCATATTGTTTATTTTAATTTTATTATCTCAAAAAAGCTTTTCTGATAATACTAAATTATATAAAAAAATAGATTTGTTTAGTGAAGTTTTAGAAAAGATTAATAATGAATATGTAGATGAAGTTGATCAATCTAAAAACATGGATGCAGCCATAAATGGATTATTACAATCTTTAGATCCATACTCGGCTTACATGTCTCCAGAAACTTTTGAAAACATGCAAACTGAAACAAGTGGAGAATTTGGGGGGCTTGGTATTGAAGTTGGAATGGAAGCAGGTGTGGTAAAAGTTATCTCTCCTATTGATAATACACCTGCTTCAAAAGCTGGTATAAAAGCTGGTGATTACATAGTCAAAATTGAAGATATACAAGTACAAGGAAAATCGTTAATGGAAGCCGTCAATCTAATGAGAGGTTCTGTTGGATCAAATATTAAATTAACCGTTAGAAGAAAAGGTGTAAAAAAAGCAATAATATTTGATATAAAAAGAGAAATTATTCAAATTCAGTCTGTAAAGTCAAAATTAATAGATGAAAATATTGGATATATAAGACTTACGTCATTTAATGAAAATAGTAGTCAACAAATAAAAAAAAAAATTAATTTTTTAAATAAAAATAAAAAACTAAAGGCATACATACTGGATTTAAGAAATAATCCTGGTGGCTTGTTATCTCAAGCAATAAAAATTTCAGATTTTTTTTTAGAAAACGGTGAAATTGTATCTACTAAAAGCAGAAAAGTTTCTGAAAATAGCAAATGGTTTGCTCAAAAAGGAGACATGATTAATGGTAAAATATTAGTTGTCTTAATCAATTACGGATCAGCATCAGCATCTGAAATAGTAGCTGGAGCGCTAAAAGATCATAAAAGAGCTATTTTAATTGGTGAAAATAGTTATGGAAAAGGATCTGTTCAATCAATAATTCCTTTAAAGAATAAAGGTGCGATTAGATTAACTATTTCAAAATATTATTTACCTTCTGGAAAATCTATTTCAGAAGTTGGTGTAACTCCAGATATAGAAGTTATTGAGAAAACAGAAGAATTTAAAATCAATACATCTACCGATAATCAACTACACTTTGCAATAAAGCTTTTGAATGGCTAAATGAAAAATAGAAAATTACCACTAAGAAGTAGTGTTGGTATAGTAGTTATAAATAAAAAAAATAAAGTTTTTGTTGCTAAAAGAATTGATAATCCAAAAAATTTTTGGCAGATGCCTCAGGGTGGCGTTGATAGTGGCGAAGATTATTTAACAGCTGCTTATCGTGAACTAAATGAGGAAACTAGTATTAAGAATGTAGAATTAATTAAAGAACTTGATGGATTTATTACTTATGAATTGCCCAAATATTTACTTGGAATTATTTGGAAAGGAAAGTTTAAGGGTCAAAAACAAAAATGGTTTTTAATGAGATTTTTAGGAACAGATGACGAAATTAATATTAAAACGAAAAATCCTGAATTTTTAGAATGGAAGTGGATCGAACTTGAAAAAATTACCGATGTAGTTGTTGACTTTAAATTAAAAGTCTATGAAGAAGTTAAAAAAAAGGTAAAAAAAATTATCAGTTAAGGGATTTTAGCACATCAATTTTTTGATCTACTAAGTATTTATTTTGGTCTGTAATTTCAGAGTTATTTAGTTCAATTTCAGCTTTTTTAATAATTTCTTCAACTTTTACATTATCCATATCTTTAACATTAGATATTGAGCTAGTTAAAATTGATAAATTATTATTTTTAAATTCGAGAATCCCATCTTCTATATAAAAATTTTCATCTCCTGTTTTAGAGGTTAGTTTTAAAATTCCAGGTTTTAAAAAAGAAATTATTGAAATGTGATCTTTTAAAATACCCATTTCTCCTTCAAAAGCAGGAACAACTACTTCAGTTACATCTTCTTTTGAGAGAAAAGATTTTTCTGGGTTTACTACTTCTATTTTAAATTCTTCACTCATTACGCAGCTGTTTCTTTCGCCATTTTTTCTGCTTTTTCTACAGCTTCTTCAATTGTGCCTACCATGTAAAATGCCGCTTCAGGTAAATGATCATATTCACCATTACAAATTGCAGCAAAACCTTTAATTGTAGAATCTAAATCAACAAGTTTTCCAGGTGACCCTGTAAAGACCTCAGCAACAAAGAAAGGTTGTGATAAGAATCTTTGAATCTTTCTAGCTCTTGCCACTGTTAATTTATCTTCTTCAGAAAGTTCATCCATTCCTAAAATTGCAATAATGTCTTGAAGAGATTTGTAAGTTTGAAGTATTTTTTGCACTTCTCTAGCAACTCTATAGTGCTCATCCCCAACAATTCTTGGGTCTAAGATTCTAGAAGTAGAATCTAGTGGATCAACAGCTGGATAAATTCCAATTTCTGCTATCTGTCTAGATAATACAGTTGTTGCATCTAAGTGAGCAAAAGATGTGGCAGGTGCAGGGTCTGTTAAGTCATCAGCTGGTACATAAATTGCTTGTACTGATGTTATTGACCCTTTGTTAGTTGTTGTAATTCTTTCTTGAAGGTTACCCATGTCCGTTGCAAGCGTAGGCTGGTATCCAACAGCTGATGGAATTCTTCCTAGTAATGCAGAAACTTCAGAGCCTGCTTGAGTAAATCTAAAGATATTATCAACGAAAAAAAGTACATCTTGCCCTTCTTGATCTCTGAAATATTCTGCTGCAGTTAACCCTGTTAAGGCAACTCTAGCTCTTGCTCCTGGGGGTTCATTCATTTGCCCGTACACTAGTGCTGCTTTTGATCCTGGTCCTTCAGGTTTAATAACCCCTGAATCTATCATTTCATGATAAAGATCATTTCCTTCTCTAGTTCTTTCTCCAACTCCAGCAAAAACTGAAAATCCACCATGCGCTTTAGCTACGTTATTAATTAATTCCATAATAAGCACTGTTTTACCTACACCAGCACCTCCAAATAGACCAATTTTTCCACCTTTTGCGTATGGAGCTAATAGATCAACTACTTTAATTCCAGTCACAAGAATTTCTGTTTCTGTTGACTGATCACTAAACTCAGGTGCAGCTCTATGTATTGGCCACTTTTCTTTCGTATTAATTTCACCTTTTTCATCAATAGGCTCACCTATTACATTTATAATTCTTCCTAAAGTTTCAGGTCCAACTGGAACTTGAATAGGAGCGCCTGTTGCAATTACATCATCTCCTCTTTTTAATCCTTCTGTAGCATCCATAGCGATTGTTCTTACGCTTGACTCTCCAAGGTGCTGAGCAACTTCTAAAACTAATCTATTGTCTCCATTTTTACACTCTAACGCTGATAAAATTTCTGGTAATTCTCCATCAAATTTTACGTCTACTACTGCTCCAATAATTTGTGTGATTTTTCCTTTGCTCATAATTATAAACTTTCTGCTCCTGATATGATTTCAATTAGTTCTTTTGTAATAGCTGCCTGACGACTTCTATTATACTCAATAGTAAGCTTGTCAACCATTTCACCTGCGTTTCGAGTTGCATTATCCATTGCGCTCATTCTTGAACCCTGTTCGCTAGCCGAATTTTCTAACATCGCTTTAAAAATCTGAGTAGAAATATTTTTAGGAAGTAAATTGCTTAAAATTTCATCTTCATCTGGTTCAAATTCATAATTATCATCAGAAGAACTTTCTTCCACCTCAGAAGTTTTTAAAGGAATTATTTGTTGTTCTTGGGGTATTTGAGTAATTACATTTTTAAATTTATTATAAAAAATTGTAC
>Ga0209047_1001068_pt1 | contig 21262 bp, 21 predicted proteins | sample SaaInlV_165m_DNA_3_FD_184681 | JGI IMG/M metagenome (GOLD analysis project Ga0209047, IMG submission 184681) | Marine microbial communities from expanding oxygen minimum zones in the Saanich Inlet - Saanich Inlet SI037_S3LV_120m_DNA (SPAdes)... | ecosystem: Environmental > Aquatic > Marine >...
CAATATTTGTGTATACATATGTATTCTTTCAAGCAAGAGCATTTAAAAACGCACCAAATCCAGGTAACGTAAAAGCTATAATGAGTGGAAATATTCTTTTTACATCACTAGCTGCAACATACATCTTTAATGAGAAAAAAATTAATCAAATTGGATGGTTAGGAGTAGGTTTAATAACTTCTGGTGCATTAACAATTGGATTATAAAATCTCATACCATATTATACTATATATATCTTACTATAAATATATCTTACAATAACAATAAATAATTATACTAGTTCCAATACATAACCCATATATAAAATCTTTTTGTCGTAGACGCAATGTAGAAAACAAATCCAAATCATCGTACGTTATTGGTTGTCCCATAACCTTATTTTAAGTAAATTTTTGATTTTATATTTTATCATATAATAAATTTTAATTTAATTTTTAATTTAATTTTATAAATTCATATATTTAATATGATTTTTTGTAGTTTAAAGATTTCTAGATAGTATTATTTAGTTTTTATGAAACGGAATGATCTGTTAAATAATATATCTCCGCCTGAGTATAGCGGAAATTCATGTTTTTTTGATTCTGCATTTATGGCATTGTTTGGAACACCCGACAGTTGGATTAACAAAAATATCATTTTTAAAAAAATAAATAACGAATTTTTATCAAAATATGATAATACTTTGCATACACGATGTTATAATGGAGATGTATTATTCAAGACATTACATAATAAAAGTATTAAAAATATAACTACGACTGAATTTAAACAATTATGTATTCATCATCTTAGACAGACTACATATTTGAAAAAAAATATTAAAAAAGAGGTATTGTTTAAGTATATCCGTGAAAATTATTTACCATCATTAAACAAACGAAGTGAATGGATTAATAAATTTCGAAAAGTTGATAGAGAAGCAGAAAAGTTCATCAAAACAAAAATTCAAGTATCTTTGTTAAATATGATAATGTCAATGCGAAATGGTACTGGTGGAAAAATATTAAAAATTTTTAAAGAAACAATTATTAAAAATGGTTGTTTACCTTTGAATAATGTTGAACTTAAACAAACGCTTCTTACAAATCACGAACAGACATCAATTACAATGATAAGATATATATTTGATTTATTTTATATTTCTCCGATTAAATTTTATGAAAAGAAAATATATTGTAATGATTTAAATAATAATTCTGAATTAACATATGACTCAGATAAAGTAATTGTGAAAAATATTACACTATCATATCCTATTTTATTGATAGATGTTCATGAAGATTTTGATTTTAATACTAATGAAGAAATAGAAATAATCGATAAATCAGATGAAATAAAAATAATAAAAATAATCGATAAATCAGATGAAATAAAAATAATCGATGAATCAGATGAATCAGATGAATCAGAAATAACAAATGAATCAGAAATGACAAATGAATCAGAAATGACAGTTGAATTTGAAATGACAAATAAATCAGAAATGACAAATAAATCAAATAAATCAAATAAATCAGAAATGACAAATGAATCAGACAGAAATAAAAAAAAATTATCAGATGTAATTAAATTAGGGAAAATAGAAACATATGAATCAGAAACTCCAACATATGAATGCAATGATAAAAAATACAAGATACTCCAAAAAACAACTCAAATCTTAGACACAGATTTTTTAATAGTAGAACTTAATAGATGTTATTTTCCATCATATACTACAAAAAAATTAACTGATACTGACATAATTCCCGAAGAAACAATACACTTAGGAAGAAAATTATATCTTAAAAGCATTGTTTGTTACTTTGGTCATTTTGGTGAAAAAGAAGTACCAATAACAACACAAGAAGGAGGACATTATGTAACATATCTGAGAGGATTTGATAATGGAGAATCTAAATGGTATTTTTATAATGATATATCAATTAGTAATGGAAAGGTTGAATTCAAAGAAATAGGTGATTTTAATAAATTAATGAATGATAAAATAGTTAGAAAGAAAAGTGTCGTGTATGTATACACAACAGATAATGGTAAAACAAATGTATGTCCTGAATATGTAAAGGAAATTATAGATATGGGTATTTGTATATAAATTTAATTCTTATTTGAAATTTTCCATTATTTATTAAATTTTCCATTTATTTTTGCAATTTACACAAGTAATAAATACTGTCATCGGTTCATCTGCAGAACGAGTTTGCATTTGATAATATGTACATTTGCGTTTTTTACATTTATGACATTTAAATTGGTCAGTATATGCTTTTTCTTTTTCTTTTTCTATTATAGTATTTTCTTGTCTTTTAATAATTATTTCCCATTTTTCTGGAAAAATATCATATGGACTCATATTAACTAGATTAGATGGATCTACTACACCATTCATAATTTTAGATACCAAGTTTTTATTACCAATATGAGATTCTGGGTTAATATTATCAATAATACTTGACGCTTTAGTTATATATAAATTTTTAAATAGATCATTAGTCCATAAACGTGTAATAGAGTTGTTTTCGGAAGTTACAATTGTCCAATTAAATATAGTACGTTCTATTTCAGAAGCTATATCGGATGAAACATTCTTATTAAGATACTCTGTAACTTTTTTTCTATAATCATTCATTTCTATTTAATAGATATTATTTTTTAAGTAAAATAATAATTATAAATTCTATTGATAATAAATCATTTTTACATCATTTCTAATATACTTTTTTCTGTTCCCTTTTGTTTTATACTATGTTTTTTAGAAAGAATATCATCAAATGTAGGAGGTTTATAGTATATAGATTTTAAAACCTTTCCAGTAGACTTATTATATACTACCCATTTATTACCATATTCACTTTTTCTAATACTAGGACTATCATAACGATGTGATTGATTTTTAATATACCAATCAACCGTTTCTTCAGCATCCTTTTCAGAGTTACATAACTTTGACATATTTGATTCATGAACTATTCGAAATGCTTCATCCAAATCAATACCAAATGAAACACCCGCACCATAGACAACATATAATATGTCCGCTAGTGCGTCAGTAACTTCATTCATATCTTTATTTTTTAATCCATCTTTCAATTCGTTCACTTCTTCTTCAATTAGTGATAATCTAAGTTTTACAAGCTCTGGATTTTCAACCAAAATTTTTTTGTCTGGAACATCATTAACTACAACACCAAAACTGTTATTAAAATCAAGTACATCTGTGAAGTTTGTTCGATTATTCATTTAAATTAAAATCAATGTAACTTTAAATAAAGTAATTATAAATAATTAAATATTTATGTGCGTATATATTAATTATAATGACAACAAAACCAATTATAAATATGAATTTATTATTTGATGATAAAGAGTCATCATACCAAATTACTATAAAAAAACGAATCGGCGAAGAATCTTCGTGTGCTATTATATATCCTGTAATAATTAAAAAAAATAACAAAATTATTCGTAATAGTAGAAATACTGTAATAAAAGTTATTCCAACCAATAATAAAAATATGATTAACGAAATACAAATAAACCGCGAATTGGGGAAAAATGGAATTGCACCTAAAATATATGGATATAAACTATTAAAAAAAAATAATGACGGAAAAACTATTAAAGAATATATTAGTGCACATAATATATTGCATCAATGTTATACCATTCAATCTATTATAAATAAACATAAATACATTATTGTCATAGTAATGCAAAGATTAAATGGTATAACATTGGGAAAATTTTTAGCTAATGATAAAAATAGATTATCTAACAAACAATTAGATATAATATGTAAAAAAATTGCAATGATTCATCAAATGAATTATATACATAATGATTTACATTTAAATAATATCTTTCTTGATAAAAAAGAACCATATATCATAGATTTAGGACTTGCACAATATATTGATCCATCACAAAGAATAAAAAATAAAAAAAACAAAAATTATATGAACTTTTTATCGCAATCAGAGAAGTCTATGTTTAAAGGACAACATTTAAAATCTGTATTTAAAACATGTCCAACATTAGAATCTAAATGTTTATGGTCCAAATTATTAAAAGTCGATGTTAATAAACAATACTGTTTAAAAGCAGGATGGCCTTGCGAGAGATTTCAAGGATTACAAATATATTTAAAATGTCGAACACTAAGATTACATAGAAAGACGAATAAAACACAATATGAAAAGAAATATTTTAATGTATTAAAAGAAGTTAACAAATTAGAATATAAATTAAACAATTATGATAATTTTTCTTTAGATAAATACAATAAACTTCACATTAAACGTAATATATTATTAAAAGAATTGGGAAATCTTGTTAAAATCTTATTTTCAAAAGAAATTATCAAAAGTAAAGATGCCTAAATCTTAGTAATCTTTTAATCTTTTAATCTATTAATCTTTTAATCTATTAATCTTTTAATCTTTTAATCTAAATAATTATCTTTCTAGTATATATTTTATATCGTGTGGAACCATATTTGATGAAATATTTGCATTTATATTAGAATCTGGAAAATATCGGGAATATCGTTTAAATTTATCTTTACCCTTAACCGTAAATGGTGTAAAACTATCACCAACCCGAATTTTCATAGGAAGTTTTGCTTTCTTACCTGCATTAATATAACAAAATAATGCATTTTCACCACCATCATTTTTGAGATAAATTTCTTTTATTTCAGATATATTTTTAAACTTTTTAAGATTATATTTCATCATTTTTTTACATAATCCCATTCCCCAAAAAGATGGAGTTATATGTATTTGTCCAACATATGCTTTGTACTTGTCACCAGTAACAATATTACACGATTTTATATTATCAACAGAATCATAATTATTACTATGTAAAATATTATAAATGTATCCGATTACCCGTTGGTTAGGTTTTCCATAATCAATTATAAGCATAACCATCCATCTTATATTATCATCTCTAAAAAGATAATCATAAAATCCCACAACTTCTTCATTTTGAAATGAATCATCTTCTTCTAATTTACCATCTTTAGATTTGACATATACAACATCATATTTGATATTTTCAATTGCTTTCCATAAATTAGTTCTTTTTGAAAATTTATGTTTACAACTAGGAATCCATAACATTGTCATATTATATTTTACCCCCTTTTTTCTCCGAATAAAATCTTTTTCATCTAAATTATCATCTTTAATATCCATATATTATCATTTGATAAAATAATATATGTAAATATATCTGTATATAATAAATGAAAAGCAAATATATAATAAATCCAGCAACAGGACGAAAAGTTCTTAAAAACGCAATCTATTTATAGACTATCTGTATTTATATCTATTTATGAATACAGAAAATAATAAAAATGAATCAGAAAACCAATTTATGTTATTCTGGAAGGTTATACTATTAATTGGTATCTTTTACAGCATACCATCAATGCAATATATAATATATCAAGAAATGACTGAAATCCCAATTACATTTCCACACACAGAAAATAATATAACCACTAATGTAACTGTTAGTTCAGTGTGTAGATTTAATTACAAATGTCATCACGAAATTAGTAACAACATAGTTAGTAATATATTTTATCTTATATTGGGTGGAATACACTGGTTATTTACATACAAAAATAAGAATTCTATTACAAATCATTATCTCCATTATGCTTTGTCTGCGTGTTTGGTATTAGAAGGTATATTTTCTGCAATGTATCATATGTGTCCAAGTAATAGTAATTTTCAGTTTGACACCACATTTATGATTGTTATGTCAGGAATGCTTATAATAACCTATATATCGAAGAGAAATGTAAATATGAATTTCGAATTTTTTAGGGTATTCTGTTTTCTTGCTCTTCTTGTTGCGATTAGTTCAGCTCAACTTGGTTATGGTTCTAAAAACTGGATTTTAAATACATTGTGGGTTATGAGTTATTTAATGTATATGTGGATAACGAATGGGGTAGCATTTAATTTATTATATCCTGATGTGGAGTTCAAAATAGGTATTAGATTTATAATGAAATCATTTTTTATCCAATTATGTCAGGGTAGTAAAATATCATTGATTTTTATTATCATATTAAATGGTGCAAACATAACAATGTTGATTTTATCCCTTGCTACGTCAATCGTATACTCTATTATATATCTTTCTATAATGCTATTGTCTTTAACAATAACAATTGTAAATTATATTTATTATAAATCAGTTGAAAAGAAAGAAACAATCACCAATAAGGTTATATGTATGTATGTAGTTTCAATTATATTTATAATACTTGGAATGTATTATTTTCCAAAACCTACATACGGAAAATACGGGACAGTAATAGAATCATATGATAAAAACAGACCATGTATATTTTTAAATTATTTTGATACACACGATATGTGGCATATGTTTTCAGCGTTCGGTATATTTGCATTTCTCCAAGCGACATGGTGGATAGATGCAACGAATATATATACTAATCATTGCGAACAATTACTAGAAAATTCATAATAAATCATAATAAATCATAATAAATCAATAATTTTATCATTAATAATTTTATAATCATTATATGGTCGATAACAATGATAATAATCCTAATAACTAAATAATATATAAACAATAAATATAATAAATATAATAATGAAATTCACAGACGTTTTAGTTGCGACCGATCTTAATCCTTTATATTATAAATGTATACCAGTATTTATCGAAACTTGGGAAAAATTATTTCATGAAATTAAAATTCATATTATTTTAATTGCAGATGAAATTATTGATGAATTAATCCCCTATAAAAAATATATTAAATTGTTTAATCCAATTCAAGGAATGTATACAGCATTTACAGCTCAAACTATTAGAATTTTATATCCAGCATTAATTAATACAACTGGTGGAATTCTAATCACAGATATGGATATGATACCAATGGGTAGAAAATATTATACAGAACAGATCAAAGATATAGATGATTCTAAATTTATTTGTTATCGTCCTTTAAGTTGTGTAGGTGAGAATGAAATGGTTATATGTTATAACATAGCACATTCAAATGTATGGAGTGAAATTTTCAATATACATACTATAAATGATATTAAAAATGTGTTAATTTCAATATATAAAAATAATCACTATGAAAATCGTAGAGGAGGAAGTGGATGGAATCTTGATCAATTATATCTATATAAAATAACACAAGAATGGAATAGAAAAACAAATTCATTAATAATTTTAAATAAACATATTCATGTTATAGAAACTTCAAGTTTTTATAATAACAATAATTATTCTAGATTATGGCGATATTATCCAGTTGATACAATTAAATATTGTCTATTAAAAGATTTATTAGTTGATTTTCATATACCAAAACCATATAATAAATCCGATATTAATTATGTTACGAGTTTTTTATAAACTTATATAAAGATTATATATATTTATATTTATGGTTTTATCAGAATTATCAAATTATAATACTGGGATTTTAAGTTTTTTAGGTAGAAAATATGGAACAGATAAAGTTGACAATAATCATATGTATAAAGGTTTAAATTATTTTGATATATATCAACGTTATATTGGTCCAAAACGTTTTGAAGTTAAAACATTTGTAGAAATTGGTGTTAAAGATGGTAATTCATTAAGAGTATGGAAAGAATATTTTCCAAATGCTATTATTTATGGTATAGATATTGATCCTAACTGTAATAGTATAAAAGAAGATAGGATTGAAATTATTATAGGTGATCAAAATGATGATACTTTTCTTCAGTCATTGGTCGAAAAATTTAACAATACAATTGACATATTACTAGATGATGGTAGTCATATAACAAGACATCAAATTAAAACTTTTGAATATTTATATCCATGTATAAACAAAAATGGTTTTTATATTATAGAGGATTTGGCAAATTCATACGAGGAATGGGGTAATAATAAAGTAGATTTACGAAAAGCGTGGCATGGTATGAAATACAATAAACCCAATGATGATTTAAAAAATTATCGTGTTGAGTTTGATAACTTTCTTAATACTATTATTAAATATCTTGATTTAAATAAATTCAATAGCAGAGGAATAAATAAAAATTTAATTGGAATACATATTTACCCAATGATTGCAATTTTTGAAAATTATTAATTAAAAATAATATACTTTATATAATTTAATATAAAGTTTGTTTTATTATAAATAAAATGTTATGTCCCCAAAGATTTGATTTAATGTATAAATATTTATATATCAAATTTAGAGAAAAAAAAATAAATTCAAAATTTTTTGTTGAATTATATCATAAACATTTAATAACATTTAATAATTGTTATGAATTACCTGATATAAATCTTCCAGACCAGAAACCAAAAAAAAATATAGATGATTTTATAAATAGTTTTAATAATTTGATAGATAATATGAAAAATATAGGTTATGATGAAAATTTTCCTATACCAATAGGAAATAATAACATAATTATAAATGGAACACATCGATTAATGATATCATATTATTATAAAATAACCCCTTCAATAATTCAAAAAAATGAAAATGGAAATCCTAATTATAATTATAATTTCTTTCTAAATAGAACTATAAATCCATCATTAGATAGAATATATACTGATCCAATCGCTCTTGAATATGTAAAACACAATCCAAATATTAGAACTATGATAATATATCCTATTGCATATTATTATAATAAATTAAACGAAGTAATGAATATTATTAATAATTATGGTTATATATATTATCAAAAAACTATAGATTTAAATAAAAATGGTGTAAGTAATTTAATAAAAGAAATTTATAGACACGAGGAATGGATTGGTGGTTCTTTTCCAAGTGGATTTTCACCTGGAGGAAAGGCACAAAGATGTGTTTCACAACAATCGTGTTATACTGTATTTTTATTAATACATATAAATGATTTATCAAAGTGTATCGAGTTAAAAGAAAAATGTAGAGGAATATTTGGTATAGGAAAACATTCATTGCATTTAAGTGATTCACCAAATGATACGTTCCGAATTTCTTGTGCTCTTTTAAATGAAAATTCAATTGATTTTTTAAATAAAGGTACAAATGATATCACAAATAGTACAAAACTATTATTAACAAATTATTTTGATAAACTAAAATCAATGAACACATTAAACAATAATTCATTACGAAATGATTTATGTGAAGATTATTGTTTAACATCAAGTTTAATTATGGAAATGTTTAATTTAAGACAAGCGAAAGATATAGATTATTTACACAAAGAAGATAATGAATTAGGGTTAGAAAATGTAGGAGTGCATAAAGGGAAATGGTTGTCGTATTATCATATTCATAAAGATGAAATAATATATAACCCAAAGTATCACTTTTATTTTAATGGATTTAAATTTGCATCGTTAGAAGTGATAAAAAGAATGAAAGAAAATAGAAATGAACCTAAAGACATTAAAGATATTAAATTGATTGATTAAAATTTAATTTATCATTATCCCATCTATTTTTCCAATAACTAGTTTTTAGATAATCATAATTATATTTTTTATGTTTAAATTCATAAAGTTTTTGTACTAAATATGTTTCTGTAATTTCATTTATATCATGATAAAGAATAATAGGTAAATTTTTCGCCCAATCTTCAAAGCATATATGGTAAGGCATAATAGGTATTGAACCAAGTTGAAGTGCCATCCATGTTCGACCACAATCTATACCATTACCAAATGGAGAAATAACAAAATGATGATTATATACCATATCCATAAATATATTATCATTTAAATATTTACCAGTTTTATGACTACATAAATTTGAAACCCAATTTTTACTATCAAAATAGTTATATACATTATTTCTATGTGGATTATTGTTACTAAAACACATAAATGCAAGATTTATAATTTTTGGTGGTAATTCATTGATTTTTACTAATTTAAAATCTTCATGATTATAAAGTTCTGCATCAAACTTATTATTTCCAATCCATGTTCCTGATAATGTCCCACCTGGTAATGGGATTAAATTATTATCAATATAATTTACATTTTCACCATACCATTTTTTAATATTATTTGGTTTGGTTGTAAAAATATTTTTTGTTATTGGATGGTCAGAACATCCACTTATTACTATAATACTTTTATTAATATGTTTACACTTTTCAAAAAAATCTAGTAATGTATTATAATCTAATTTATAATAAATTGTAATAATATTTCTATTATCGTTTTGGATATCTTTTAGAAAATTATTGTTTACAATAATTTTACATTCTTTTCCATTATCTAACCAATCAGTATATGAGTATATATGATCACACGATTTAACATATCTTAGATTACAAATTAATATTTTTTGGTCCACAACAATTTTCATTTGTAAATTTATAAATTTATATATAAACACAAACTTTATATATAAATTTATAAATGAAAGTTGCTTTAATTATTGGTATAAATGGTCAAGATGGAAGTTATTTAGCAGAATATCTTCTTTCTTTGAAATATAAAGTTTATGGTGTGGTTAGAAGAAATTCAGTATGTGAACATCAAGAAAGTAGGATTTCCCATATTGCAGATCAAATAATAACTATATATGGAGATTTATTGGATATTTCTTCATTACAACAAATAATAATAGAAGTGAAACCAGATGAAATTTATAACTTAGCAGCACAAAGTCATGTTAGAATAAGTTTTGATATTCCCATTTATACTACTATGACAAATTCTATTGGTATGTTAAATTTATTAGAAATATGTAAAAGTATTTTACCTGATGTTAGAATTTATCAAGCATCATCATCGGAAATGTTTGGTAATTCAATAGATAATGATAATTATCAACGAATAACTACCCCAATGATCCCAGTTAGTCCATATGGATGTTCAAAATTATATTCATATAATATATCTAAAATATATAGAACTTCATATAATATGAATATTTGTAATGGTATATTATTTAATCATGAATCACCACGCAGAGGTTCAAATTTTGTGACTAATAAAGTTGTTAAAGCAGCTGTAAGAATTAAATTTGGTCTTCAAAGTAATCTTGAATTAGGAAATATAGATTCTTATCGTGATTGGGGGCATTCAAAAGATTATGTTATAGCAATGCATAAAATATTAAATTATGAAAAAATGGATGATTGGATAATATCCACAGGTGAATCTCACAGTGTTCGTGAAATGTGTGAATATGTATTTAAAAAATTAGATCTTGATTACAAAAAGTATGTAATTATAAATAAAATTTATTTAAGACCAACAGAGTTAAAATATTTAAAAGGTGATAGTTTACCTGCACGAGAAAAACTAAAATGGTCTCCTAAATATACATTCTATAATTTAATGGATGAAATGATAGAACATTGGTTAAATTTTTATTCAAAAAACTAAAAATAATGTTTTTTTACTTCCATTTCTATAGTTGGCCATACATTATATCTATTTAATATAAGTTTTCTTGCTATAACAATATCATTTAGTCTATCATTATAATTTGTTTTTTCTAAAATATTTATAATTTTCTGAATAGATTTAAAATTTCTAACATCAAATGTTTCAAATGATTTGTTTGGAAAATAACTATGTAAAATATTATTTGACCCCCCCCAATATATAGGGATGGTATAACATAATATTGAATCAGTAAATTGAGTACCAAAAAATTTTTCAATGTCATCTTGATTATCAAATGCAATACAATATTCATAATCTATCAAACTTGGAAATTTTTCATTATTAACCAAAGTTTTATTTGCATATGATACATCACCATATATGTCTATATCATAATATTTTCTGAATTCGTCCATAAATTCAACCCGTAATTTGTGTCCTCCACAATCCTTTTTATTAGATAATATACAACATACTTTCTTTTTTTTTATTGGAGGTTTTAATTCTATAAGTTCATTATAAGTTTTATTAATACCTGGTGATGGACCATTTATTTTTTTTTTATATAACCACTTAGTCCATAGATAACTATTATTATTATTATTCCAGAAAGAACAATCAATAATCCCCAAATCTTTATATTTTTTATAACTAATTCTATCTAATGCTTCACGAGAAAAATAATATCTTTTAGTTTTATCAAATTTTAAGAATTCTTCGTCAGTACAAACATCTTGTATTATTAAAATATCAGCTTCATCGATATTATCAGTACCAATAATAAAGTCATTCCATATTCCAGAGTTATTGGGTGATTGACATTTATATTCATTTAATAATTGTGTTGAATTAAAACCCCACGCTTTTGCAAAATAGACTTTAATGTGTTTACTATTTTTCATTATTTTAATATTAAAATTAAATTTATTTTTAAATAAGTTAAAAAAATAAATATGTTTTCGAATATATAAAGTTTATGGTATAATATTGTTTATAGTATGAAAATTTGTCAATTCAAACCATTTATAGGAGAAGATGAGTACGCAAGTATTAAAGAATGTTTTGATATAAATTGGATTACTGAAGGACCCAAATCGGATGAATTTGTTAAAAAATTATGTAAATTTATGAATGTTAAATATGGTGTTTTAGCACCTAATGGAACTTTAGGTATATATTTGGGTCTTAAATCATTAAATATAAAAAATGGCGATGAGGTTATTGTTCCAGATTTTACATTTATAGCTAGTGCTAATGCTGTTGAAATGGTAGGTGCAACTCCTATTTTTTGCGATATTGGTGATGATTTACAGATTGATATAAATTCGTGTGAAAAATTAATAAATGAAAAAACAAAAGCTATAATGCCTGTACACATTTATGGTATGGCGTGTAATATGGATAAAGTTTGTCAATTTGCAAAAAAACATAACCTTTTTATAATAGAAGATGCAGCACAGGCAATTGGAGTTACATGGAATGACAAACATTGCGGAACTTTTGGTGAAATTGGTTCTTTTTCTTTTTTTGCTGATAAAACAATAACAACTGGTGAAGGTGGTTTTGTTTGTACGAATAATGCGGATTTATATAAAAAATTATTATATCTAAGAAATCAGGGGAGAATTAATAGAGGAACATTTATACATGATGAGATTGGATATAATTTTAGAATGACAGATATTCAGAGTTCAATTGGTTTAATTCAATTGCAAAAGTTTGATATAATTAAAACTAAAAAAATAGATATATTGAAAAAATATACAAAATTATTAAATAACAATAGTAATATTCAAATCATTAAACCTACTCCAAAGTCAAATCATATACCTTTTCGTGTAGTTATTATTACTCTTAATGAAAGTAAAGATGGGTTGGAAAAATTTTTAAAAGATAATTTAATAGAAACACGAACATTCTTTTATCCTCTACATTTACAACCTTGTTATCTTTCAGAAAATAAAAATATAAAAAAAAGTATTGAAATGTATTCAAAAGGAATTTGCCTTCCTAGTTACCCTACTTTGACTAATGACGATATTGAATATATATCTAATAAAATAAATTTATATTTTCAACAAAATAAAAATATATAAATACATAAAAATACATAAAAATATATAATGCTTGAATTTAATAATTATGTATCCGCACAAGAAGTTAAAGAATATTGTCAAAGAGAATACGATTCTGAAATAGGAAATAAGAATCGTGGGTATAAACAATACGAATTTAAATCACATTTTTACCAACAATATTTAAAAACTATTAAATGCAATGACTGTGATATATATAAAAAAAATGAAAATTCTGGAAATATAAAATTAATTAATAATTATCCTTATCAAATAATGTTTAATGGTGTTTTAATTTATCAGGGTTGTTATCATTCCGAGTGGATGACACAAATAATTAAAACATTGAAAGGTCATCATGAACCACAAGATGAATGTATATTTATAGATATTATTAGAAAATATATTCCAGAAAAGTCTATAATGATCGAATTAGGTTCATTTTGGGCATATTATTCTTTAATTTTTAAAAAAGAAATCAAGGATTCAACGTGTTATTTAATTGAACCTATTATAGATAAATTAAAAATAGGTAAACATAATTTTCAAATTAATAATTTTTCTGGTAAATTTATAAATGCACATATTAGTTCCAATCGTTCAAATAAATTTAAAGATTGGGATGGAGAAATATTGAATATTACAGGCATCACACTTGATGATATATTTGATTATTACAATTTAGACCGTGTTCAAGTTTTACATACAGATATACAGGGCGCAGAAGTAGAAATGTTAGACAATTGTGAATGTTTAATAAAGGAGAAAATTGATTTTTTATTTATTGGAACACACGTACAAAATTATATTATTATAAATAAACTTGTAAAATATAATTATCATATTCTTGTAAATCTAGAAATAAATGAAACATATGCAGATGATGGTTTGGTAGTCGCTTGTTGTAATAAGTTTAAAAATATTAATTTGCCTAAAATATCAAGATACAATTAAATTTTTTGACATATAAATAATATTTTATAACTATTTATAGTTGCTTTTTCTTCGGTCCAATTATTAAGTATTTCTATTGTATTAAAACCATACTTTGTTAGTATGTTTTTTATAGTATGAATATTCCATAAAGTTTCATTGAGAATATATTTGGTTGTTTTATTTTTTGATTTTATGGTATAATTTAATATTAATTTAGAATTAAGTGCATCAAATTCTGGGTCTATTATAATATTCATATTTTCTATTTGTCTATTTTCTTTTTTAGGATTATCTAATATCATTGCTACAATATTAAAAATATCAAATATAACTAATGTTCTTTCATTTGATTTGTTTGATATATGATAAAATATTTTTTCTAAATCATCAATACTCGATATATGATTAACTACTTGAAAAAGTAATGTAATTATATCAAATTTTGTATAATCTGTAATATTTTCTATAGTACATGCTTTAAATTCAATATTAGATAAGTTTTTAGAAATGGCTTCAGCAATCATTTTTTCACTTATATCTATACCTAATCCAAACTCTACAAATGTAGAAAAATATTTTAAATGACTTCCAGTTCCACATCCAATGTCAAGGATATTTTTTGGTAATATGCCATTAATTTGATTACATTTTTTTAATATAAAGGTAGTTTCCGTTTCATATTTTTTATTTTTATTTAAATTATCATATATATTATAAATATTTTCATACATTATAATTAATATATAAAAGTATTTAAGTATATTTAATATATATGAAAATATTCTCAAAAATAGAACCAAATGTACTATTACATATTATAACCAAGGAAAAAGATATTGTCCAAGAGAGACATAATATTACACCAGAGGATAAATTTTTACAAATAGGAGCTATGAAATTAAATAATTTAAAAACTTTTAAACCACATAAACATATAATAAATAATCGTAAAACTGATAGAACTCATGAGTCATGGATAGTAATTAGAGGAAAAATAAAAGCAATATTATATGATTTGGATAATAATATTATTCATGAAGAAATTCTTTATTCAGGGGATTGTACTGTAACATTTCAAGGTGGACATACATATGAATGTTTGGAAGATAATACATTAGCATATGAATTTAAAAATGGACCATACTATGGAATGGAAGCAGATAAAATATCTATCTAAAAAAATCAATATTTAATGTATTAAATTTTTATCTAGAAAATAATATATTAATCCTATTAATGTAAATGTAGGTTGCGCATGAGAATAAGAAGGAAATACTGATGTGCTTAATATATATATATTATCTGTATCAAAAACTTTGCAATTATTATCTACTACACCATCCTCTTTATCAGTACCAAATCTCGTCATACCCAAATGATGTGAAGCACCACAAGTCAAATCTTTAAGTTCATTAATTGTTGGTATTTGTGATACATAACCTATATTATTGTTTTTTAAATCTTTATCTAAATCTTCGTAACATTTAATTAATCTTTTAAAATCATCATCAAATGCTTTGTGAGTTAATATAATTTTTTTACAACCTAAATTATCTAAATCATTCATTAATTGGATTCCACTATCTTTATTAGGAATTTGGTCAGATTGACATATTATATCTAAAGAATCTTCTATGACAATCCGTGTTTTCAAATTATTATATGTATGAAGTAGATATTGAAGTCCTCTTTTATGATGATAAGACCTATTTTTAATGATATTTTTATCCAGAACACAACGTCCATAATGTGTTGATAAATGAGGGGAATAATATTTTCCTATATTTATATTTATAATATTGCTTTCCAATAAAATTCTTGGTGTTTCTAATCCACCACAACATAGTATACAATTTTTATAATTTAACTTTAATTCATTGTTATTTTTATTTTTTAATATTAAATGTGTTTTGGTAAATTTAACCAAAGTATAATTCATTAATGTTCGTTCAATTACTTCTTTTCTTTCATTATCTGTTTTAAATATATTATCTACAAATTTTTTACCAACTAAACCAGGATTTAAATTATGTGATTCTTTAATATTACAACTTATATATTTTTTATTAAATATTTTAATAGAGTTATCTTTATTTTCGTAATCACTAAAATCAATATTTAATATATTAGCTGCTTTATTATAATATTGTAAAAATGAATCATAATCTATAGGCCAATTATTAAAATCAGATTTTTCAAATAAAGTACATCCACACCCCCATATTTGTGATGTTCCTCCAAAACCTCGTTTTCTATAACTATCTAATGGTAGATGTTTCAAAGATTCTGAAGATATACATCCTGTGTTTAATTCATTATAATTGCTTTCTATTATATATACATCTATATTTTTCTTTCTTAATTCGTGAAATAATATTAATCCTACAATTCCCCCCCCAATAATATAATTGGGATTATTCATAATTTTATTATACCATATATCTTTAATATAAAAATATATTAAAGAAATATATTAAGTAAATATCATTATATTAATGGAAGATATTACTTTTTCCCAAAATAGAATTTTAATAAAAAATTTTAAAAATCCATGGAATAATCGAAATCTTTGGCATAGTTTCTTAGATATTGATATTATAAAAAAATATTGTGGTGATAATATAACAAATATTTTAGAATTTGGTTCATATGATGGAGGTGATGGAATTCGTTATAAATATTATTTTCCTAATGCAAATGTTTTTTCAATTGAAGCATCTCCGAATTGTTTTAATAATATTAAATTTCTAGAACAATATGATTTAAATGTATTTAATTATGCTATTAATGATTATGATGGGTTTATAGATTTTTATGAAACTTATGATATTGATAACAAAAATTATGCTCCTTGTGGTTCTATTAATAAAGATTTAATATCTTTTAAAGGTTCGTTCCCAGAACATGATTTAGTTATAAAAAAAAAATTTAAAATAGAATGTATTCGTATTGATACATTTTGTAATAAACTAAACATTGAATATATTGATTTAATCCATATTGATACTGAAGGTTCAGAATTAAATGTTTTAAATAGTTTTGGAAAAATTCGTCCAAAGTTAATATATATTGAAGTCAAAAGTGATACTCATGATTTTACATCTATTATTAAGAATAAATTAAACGAATTAAAATATGTATATGTTTCTTCTGTAGGTTCTGATCAGATATGGGTAGATTTATAATTTTAAATTAATATTTTTCATTTTTAATTTGTATATATGTTGAATGTTTATTTAATAATGTTGAATTAATAGAATATGAACTAGCAACATCTCCTATTATTGTATTACATTTAGATAATAAAAATAAATCAACAACTCCATTTAAATTTTTATAAATATTACCCACAGATTCATTTATATTGTTAGTATAATACATATCTTCTTGGTTATTTCCAAATCTATTTTTAAAATATATTATTCTTTCACCAAATAAATTTATTAACATTTTAATTATTATTAAATTGGTAGAACATATATAAAATTTTATATTATTGTTTTTCTCTATTGCTTCTTTCATTAATTTTATTCTTTGTTCCATATTACCTTCAATTAAATTTTTATTGTCACATTCCCAATTTGATGGCCAATGTCTTATATGAAAACCTATTATATTATCATATGAATCAGGAAATATACATAATACTTCATCAATTTTATTTTGAATATTTTTGACTGGTTTTAAATATTCAAAATATTTTTGTATATCTTTTAGATATGTTGATTTATTAATAATCCAATCGATAGAACTATAGTTTTCAATTATAATATTATCTTCTTTTATATATACAGGATGAGTATAATATGTAAAATAAATAACATCATATTTTAATATATCAGATACACTATATTTATATAAATCACTTTGCATATATCCAATTCGTAATGTTTTGTTTTGGTCAGATAAAAGTTTATATAATTCATTATTATCTAAATAATTGACACCATGTATTTTTTCAAACATATCATCATATGTTGTTGTTGTACCAATATATTTATAATCCATATCATTACATTTATCATCCCAGTGTAAATAGTATGGAATATTTAACTTCATTGCCAATCTATAACTTGTAATAAATGGTATTAATCTATTACACATTCCACTTGATACAGAGCATATTATATATTTTAAATTATGCATATTATAATACAATATATATTATATTATTTAAGTAAGTTTATCATATTTTCTACTTTCATTAACAGAATATTTAAGAAAATAATTTATATTCATCTAACCGAGTAATTATATAATAACGTATTTATACATAAAATATATTATTTTTATTTTTAATGATATTTTGTATAGTTCTACTTCCAATTTCATTGGTATGTTGTAATTTTGATGTTAAATAAATATTTGTATTCTCACAAAATAAACCATTTACCAAAAAACTTGAACCATAATCCAAAATTATATTTTTTGCACTTCGTATTATATTTATTTGGTCTATAATATCTGTAGTATCTTCAATATTATATATAATATGATTTTTATTTTTAAGTAATCTATATACATTTTCATAGAATGAATCTGGATAATTATTATTTCTAAAATTTTCTTTTTTTGCTCGAGGAAAAAAAACCCAATCATTTATTTTTTCATTTGTAATTTTTTTATTAGATAATATAATTTTTTGAAAATAAAAAATATTATTTTCAAAAATTTCAACATTTATATTATCATCTAAAAGACATATCATTTCTGGACTAATACATACATTATTTTTAGGTAAATTAAAATTTTTTCTACCCATCCATAAATTATCATAATCATTACTAATTAATTCTTCATTACATAATATTAAGTCATTCTCATTTATATCAAATAATTTTAAAAACAATTGTTTATAACTTCTCGTTGGTTTCGTAATTAATAATATCTTAATTTTTTTATTTAATTTTTGTTTTAATTCATTAAAATATGGTAAAAATAATGCTGACTCATAAATCCAATGTGCAAATGCACAATGCCAACAGTTTTCAAATACAAAAATATATTCAGCATCATTATCTATTTCATTATCTTCATAATATTCAAAATGCCATTGTGAATTATTTTCTTCTAATACACCAACATAATATTGGTATTATTTGGTTTAAAATATTTATCTATACATTCATTTTCTGATATTTCTTCCATTTCTAATTTATTAAATAACTCTTTCTTTACAAAAATTGCATTCCATCGTACTGTTGTAATAAACATATATCCTTTTTTTTTTGCTAATTTATAAAAAGCTAATAAATTTGCTCCAAAATATCCCATTGATATAATCGATGATTTTTCTTTTATTATACCCAAAGGTACATCATTAGGTAATCCAGGATGAGTTTCCACAATTACAACATTTGGTTCATAATTTAAAAATTTCCAAACATAATAATCATAACTATCTATGTCTATAGATAATAAATCAAATTTATATGGAACATTATATTTTATAAATAAATCATTTATATTATCATATGTTATCCATTCATGTTGTAAATTTATTATGTCTCTTTCAGTTTTATCTATAGATAATACCTTTTTTATATCTCCTTCCATTAATAACCCATTCCAATTTAATTTTTCTCTAAAATAATGTGAATTTGAGCCAGCTTTTCCATCCCATGCTCCAAATTCTACATAATATTTATTGAATGTTCCTATTTTTTTAAATATATAATCTAATACCCCATCTTCACCATTTTCTGACTCAGTTAATATTTTTTCATATTTATTTATATTTTTATATTCTCCAACTACACCAAATTCAATTGGTATTGAAGCAAATACTCTTTCAGAATTAATCTTAATTTTTTCATTACCTTTATATTTTAAAAATTTATTCACGAAAATTGTTTTTGTTTTATATTCACTTAACAAATTCATTATTTGTATAAATAAAATATATAAATAAACTTTTAAATAAGATTATTTTACATTTTACACAATGTAAATATTTGTATTTGTATTTGTTTAGTTATATGATTTAGTTATTAATAAATTAAATAAATACTTAAATAATAGTTTAATTAATAAATATAATGAAATTAAATATAATTATACCTATGGCGGGAGAATCATCACGATTCAATTATAAATTTAAACCATTTATGCTATTGGATAATAAAACATTTATAGAACATGTATTAGATAGTTTTATAGATTATGATGATATAATTAATAGTTATAATTTTATAGTAACAGAAAAGCAACAACAAGATAATAATGTATTATATATTTTAAAAAACAAATTATTTATAGATTTACAATATAAAATAAATGTTATTGTAATACCTAAAACAACTAATGGACCATATCAAACAGTATCAGAAGCATTTAGTATTATAAATAAGATGGAAAATATTGTCATATGTGATTCTGATCATTCTTTAAATATAAAACCAATAATAGAAAAAATAAATTTACATCCAGATATTATAATACCATTATGGAATATTAAATATGAAGAACATAAAAATTGGGGAAAAATTATACTAGAAGATGATAATATTAAAAGAATATGTGAAAAAGAAGTTATAGAGAAAAACTTAAATGAATGTGTATATGGTATGATTGGTTGCTATTATTTTAAATCAACTGACATTTTTATCAAAAATGATAAATATTTTAATATTTCTGATTTTTTAAATGAAAATTACAAAAATTTCAATATTAATTTAGTTTCAATTAAAAAAGCATATTTTTTTGGAACTCCACAAATGGTAAAAGAAACTATACAAAAAAGAAGAAAATTTGAAACAATACTATGCGATGTTGATGGAGTATTATTAAAACATAGTAATCATTCAAATGATATTATTGAAGATAAT
>Ga0209047_1001069_pt1 | contig 21252 bp, 19 predicted proteins | sample SaaInlV_165m_DNA_3_FD_184681 | JGI IMG/M metagenome (GOLD analysis project Ga0209047, IMG submission 184681) | Marine microbial communities from expanding oxygen minimum zones in the Saanich Inlet - Saanich Inlet SI037_S3LV_120m_DNA (SPAdes)... | ecosystem: Environmental > Aquatic > Marine >...
GGTAGGCTTTTCTTCAATACTAAGTGCTTTACCTGAATCGTCAAAATCCACTACACCGTAACGCTCGGGATCATGAACATGATAGCCAAATACTGTCGCCATGTTTCTAACTTTTGAATTTGCTACTGCATTTGACAGTATTTCTGTTATGCCGTGACCGTAAAAAATGTTATCACCTAATATTAAACATACGTCATCGTCACCAATAAAACTTTTGCCTAAAACAAAAGCTTGGGCTAGGCCATCAGGGGATGGTTGCACTTTATATTCAAATTTCATTCCGATATCAGAGCCATCACCTAGTAAATGCTCAAACTTTTTAAGATCATCGGGAGAAGAGATAATTAGTATTTCTTTAATATTAGCAAGCATCAATACAGACAAAGGATAATAAATCATTGGCTTGTCATAAATAGGCAAAAGTTGCTTTGATATGACTTTAGTTAAAGGGTAAAGTCTTGAACCAGAGCCTCCTGCAAGAATAATCCCTTTCATTTATTTAGATACTCCTAATCTTTCTCCTTGATAGGTGCCATCCTTAACATGCTCACTCCAAGTGGTATTTTCTAGATACCATATAACTGTCTTTCTAATTCCCGTTACAAAAGTTTCTTCGGGAGTCCAGCCAAGCTCATTTGCGATTTTACTTGCATCAATAGCATATCTTACATCATGCCCCGCTCTATCACCCACAAATTTTATGAGTTGCTCATACTTGTCGATCCCAAGAATTTTACTTGGCACTATATCATCCAGGATACTGCATACAATCTTAACAACATCTATATTCTGTAATTCATTATGTCCGCCAATATTATAAGTTTCATTAATTTTTCCATTTAGTGCGACATGAAGAAGTGCTCTCGCATGGTCTTCTACATAAAGCCAATCACGAATTTGTTTGCCATTGCCATAAATTGGGAGATCTTTACCTTTAAGTGCATTTAGAATAATTAGTGGAATAAGCTTTTCAGGGAACTGAAAAGGGCCATAATTGTTTGAACAATTTGTTATTAGTGTTGGTAATTTAAAAGTTCGTTGCCATGCTCGAACTAAATGATCAGAACCTGCTTTTGAGGCTGAGTAAGGAGAGCTAGGTGCATATGAAGTTTCTTCAGTAAACAGCTTATTTGTACCTCCTAAATCACCATAAACTTCATCTGTTGATATATGATGAAATCTAAAACTATTTTTTTTGTTTTTATCTAAATTTGTCCAAAATTCCCTAGCTTCTTCAAGTAAAGTATAAGTTCCAACAATATTTGTATGAATAAATTCACTTGGCCCATCGATCGATCTGTCAACATGTGATTCAGCAGCTAAATGCATCACCACATCAGGTTGATATTCATTAAATACACGTCTTATCTCATTAGCGTCGCAAATATCAACATGCTCGAAAGTATATCTAGATTCATTTTCTATGGACTTTAATGATTCACGGTTACCCGCATAAGTAAGTTTATCGACGTTAACAACAGAATGAGAAGTATTATTAATTATATGGCGAACAAGTGTGGAACCTATAAATCCTGCACCTCCAGTTATAAAAAAAATTTTATTTTTCATAGTCATTATGATTTTACAAAAACACCATATAAATAATGTTGAGTGATATTTCTATTAAACCACTTGAATTAAATGGAGTATAAAATATTTTTTCTACAAAAAAAACAGAATCAATTAAGGCAATTGATTAGTTTTTTTTTAAAACTGTTCATAAACAGCTTTTTTATCATAACCTTTTTCGCCATGAACACCAATTAAATAAAAAATCTTTCTTATGAATATCACTCGCTTTATTTTTGTTTATGATATGAGATCAGTCTTAAGCGAATCTTTAAAAATTAAAATATGTTTTTACCTATGCTGTAAGTAAAAGTCTAACCAATACCTAGACAAAAGCTCAGAATCAAATTTCTCTATAACTCTTTTTTTTGCTGCGAGACCATTGCTAGTAACAATCTTCGGGTTAGATAAATAAAACTCCATAAATTGCACAATTGCTTGTAAATCTTTTGGTTCATGTAATAGTCCAGTTTTCTGTTGTAAAACAGCATCTTTTATACCATATATATTTGAAGCAATGGCTGGAAGCCCAATAGCAGCAGCTTCAATAATGATAGAACCAAAACCCTCCCTATAACTTGGTAAACATAATACATTCGATGCTGCAAGATAACGATAAGGCTTATCAGAAAATCCAATCAATCTCAAACGCTCTCGATTTTTACCACTTAATCTTTTTATCTGTTTTGTATAGTTGCCTTCATCAGGACCCACAATAATTAAATAAGCTTTTTTACTTCCGATTAATGAAAAAGCCTTAGCTAAATCTAGCAGGCCCTTATCTTTATTAAGACGTCCAACATAAATAAAAATAAAACCGTCCTCAGGGATCAAAATTTCTTTCCGCACTTCAATGAAAACCTTCTTGCTCCGCTTAAACTTTTTTAAATCAACCCCTGATATAGAGCCACTTCCAAATACAACAGTTTTTTCTAAACAAAGAACACGTTCTTTAATCAAAAAATTTCTCTGAGAGTGACTATCAACAATATTTATTGTTGATAGATGTCCAATTAAATAATCGAAGGTCTTTAACATCCATCTTTTGAAACCATGTTCATTCACCCATACTTGACCAGTAAAATTATGTATTCGAACTGATATACGACATAAATATCCTGGCAACATAGCTAAAATGCCAGCTTTAGGGGTTTGTGAGTGAATAAAGTCAGGCCTTTCTTTCAAAAAAATATAAATAAGCTTTACAAAGCAAGACAAATCTGAAAATAGATGTATTTTTCTCGAGATTTTTAATGGAATAATATTAATATCTAAGCCAATTTGTTTTAAAAAGTGACTATTTTTAGTATTTACAATTACTGTAATATCAAAATATTTAGAAAGCTTGTTAAGGTGTGTCAATAAAAAAACTTTAACAGCAAACTCCGTCCCTACAACAAAAAAAATTTTTTTCCTTGGCATAATCAAAAAATATCGTTAATTGATTGAATTAACTTTCTAAAAATTACTATTAAATAGCGTCTTATGTATTTAACATATTCAAAAGTCATTACTCCAAAAAAAACTATTTTTGGAATTTTATTTCTTTCAAGAAGCTGTCTATAAGTGTCCGTTAGCCCAAGATGACATTTATATAAATCAGCTGTCAAACCTGAATCTCCAAAATCATTCTTAAATGAAAAAGCAAGAGGTAAATTTAGATAATAGACAAGGTTCTTATCAAGTGCTATAGATAACCATAATAAATAATCTTCGGCGTATCGCTTGCCAGGAAAAAATCGATAATCAATATCGCGCTTTAGCATGACTGAGCGTGTAGGAAAATAATTGACAAATAAAAGCTTTAGAATATTTACTTTATCAAAGTCAACGTTTTTTGAAAGTTTTGAATCTATTAAAGGACTTTTGAGCAATTTAGTATTATGAGCAGTAAGCAATACTTCAGGACGTCTTACCATCCATCCGTATTGAATTGCTAGTTTTTCAGGATGCCAGGCATCATCAGCATCTAAAAAAGCGATATATGGTTGCTTAGCTTGATTCCAACCCGCGTTTCGTGCACCAGCCGGCCCCATATTCTTGTTTAGAGAAATTATGTTAATTTCAATATCATTATATAATTTTTTCAATTTATAGAGTTCAGAAAGATTTTTTCCTTCATCATCACTATAGTCATCAATTAATATAACTTCTTTAGGGCGATAAGTTTGTGATGAGATAGATTTGATGGCACGCCCAATAGAAGATGAACATCTATAACAAGGGATAATTACAGTTACAGGTATGACGTTTAACATATATTATGAGCAGTCAAAATTGAATCAATTTAATAACTACCAAATCCCTATCATAGGTTCCATTTGGGTACCATAATTTAAAAGTAAATGATTTTAGTAATTTTTTTATTAATCTAAACAAATTATATGATGAATTTAGTTTTCTTACCTTAAGGTTAGTCATAGCTGGAGCCATGAGCGAGGAATAAGGTCATCTGTATTTAATTTAGAATTATTAAACCATATTTTTGGTGCTATGACTTTTTTAGCAAGATTTTGATTAAGCCAGGCACCCCACCAACTAAAAGAACTATTGGCAATAATATTATGCTTACATTGGCTCATCAGATACATCTCTTCGTGGTCTGGTATAGCCTTACCGAGCTCCACAAATACTTTGTTATCAAGAAAATTTAGATTATCTTTTGCCCAATCCATATCATCACTAAAAATGAAAAATTTTACATTTTTTTTAATTTTTTTTATTTCTATAGTAGCTTTTTTATAATAGTTTATTCCGCATGTACCATGAATGTAATTCGTATTAATGTTAGTTACATAATCTCCGCGCCTTATATGTATACTAACTGACTCACTATTAATAATTTTCTGCTTATATTTTTCAGCATCGTGATGAATTTTTTTCCAACAAAATATCCTTAAAATATCATCTCGATATTTTTTAAAGTACTTTTCATTTTGCCAATAACCATAGTAATAAGTATCGGTTTTACGATCAAAGACTTGTTTTTCAAAAAAAAATTCTTTTTTTTCTTCAAAGTAAAAATCAGTAAACTTTAATAAAAATCTCAATGATTTACTATAGGCCTTATCAAAAAAAGTATTTTCTTTACTATTAACTTTACTTAATAGAGATCCATTTTTAAATTTAATCTGCACGTTTTGATCTATACGGAATAAATTTAATTCATACTTGCGTAATTTATAGGCATTAAATCCACTAATATCGAGCTTAAGAAGCGTTTTATTTTCTTTCGATACAGCATACCCAAAAGCATATTGAAACATCTGATTACCAAGCCCACCAATAATATTAACCGTTATCATTTTTTTCCGAATAGATAGTCTTTGCGTGTATCACTTTAGGTATTTTTTTTATCACATACATCTATTTTTATAGTTTTGTCATCTCAAAAATACCGCAGCCATAATAACAGTTAAAATTATTATCAATATCAATATCATTCATTTCAACATTTTTATTAAAATTTCCTTTGTCATCTATGAATGAAAAATTGTCAACAATATATTTATCCTGAAACAATCTCAAAAGATACTTTACTGCGAAAACTCTATGGCCATTAAATTCCACTCTTTGCTTGCCAATTGGAACTGATAAATAGAATGTACCTCCTTGTTTTAAAATTTTATAAATACTATCAAGTCCATCTAAGTATCCATCAAACTGAATGGGGTCGTTATATCTACCTAATCCAAAATGTTCTAGAGCATGTAAACAGGATAATGAGTCACAATAGTTCATCAAGTGATTATCAAAATTCATCAGATCAGCTCTTTTAAACTTAATATTTTCAACTTCTGCTTCTGAAGATCTAATATCTAAAACCTCTATCTTTCTAAATGATGCAACATGGGCTACAAAGCCATCCACCCGCGAACCTATATCTAAATGAACACTAGGATTGTTCTCAAAAATTCTTTGTGCTACTAATAAGTCTTGATAAAAATAATGTCCACTTACAGAACCGCTTTTCTTGAATCGTTCATCTAAGATTGGAAATGGCAAGCCAATAGAAAAGTAACTTTTTTCTTTACTTTTATATCCTTGATTGAAAAAGATAAAAATATCTTTTATAAAAAAAGGAATGCCAATAATAAATTTATACATAGCAATTGGGTTTATCCCAAACCTTACAAATAAAATATAAATTCTTTTAATAAAATATTTCATATCGACTTTAATTTTTTTTATAAAATTTTTTAACCCCAAAAACTTTTTTAGTTACTGCTTTTAATGATTTTTGAATAAATCTAAGAAAATAATATATTTTCAATCTTAATTGTCCCCTCCCAGAAAGATATACGAAATATTTGGTAACTTTATATTGTTTATTCAATTCTTCCAATGAATCTGAATAAAATATCGGTTCAATATATGCAATTGCATTTTTACATACATATAATTTAACTCCGTTTTTCTCTAATAGAAATGAATGAATTAAATCCTCAGAATATGCTTTCCCAGAAAAAGGAAAATAATCTTTTATAATTAAATTATCTGCTCGATGCAGTATACAACCACCGGGTAACCACTCAGATTTATTTTCTTCTTTAAATTTGCTACCAAAATTCAAACCGAAGCCAATGCCAACTTTACTTATAGTTCCAGGCTTATAACCATCAAAGCCATTCATAATCCAGTTAGATAGCTTTGAACGTTTACTTTCAAATACGGAAGTGTCAGTACCTAGCCATCGATAATTAGGAGCGATAGCTTTTTTTTCATTTGAACTATTAATACAATTAATTAACTTTCTGATACTATCTTTTTCTAAATAAACATCGTCATCTAATTGCAATACATAATCACCTTTTGCAATCTTAAAACCAATTGATCTTTGATAAACTTGTCCTTTTTTTAGAGTTCGAATTATTTGAATGTTATTAAATAATTTTATATCAGCCAATAATTCACTTGAAGAAGGAATGCATATTAAAATTTCTAGCGGTCTAATTGAGCTGTTATGTAATCTTTTTATAGTTTCAGTAAGTTGAATACCTCCCAATGTAGGAATAACGACCGATAGTTTCATTGCATAAAGCTCTTTAATAATTTGTAGTTTATAGGGGTATAAAAATTTTTTGCAAAGTCTTGCAATGATCGCTTTGTCTGCATATCAGCATGTTTGTTTAACGAAATTTTTAATTCACCTTGGCTTAGAACAATATCTTTACCAACTCCCATTTGATAAAGAGGATCAATGGTTAACTCATCAATATTTTTTTTGTAATATATTGGCCTTAGCCCTGCATTGATTGCATTAATAACAGCAGTAGTTCCCCGATAAAGCACGCAATCACATTTGTTAATATCCTCATTGAAATTTCCTTCTGAAAGATAAATATTTTTAGGTAAATTCTTAAAAATAGAGCTATATTTTTTTAATTTATTAAAGCTCATTAAAGGATGTAACCTCCAAATAAACTTTTGCTCTTTATGTTGCATGGCATAAGTTAAACTAAACTTAAATAAACAAATACATTCCTTAATAGTCCCTTGAGGAACTACTAAACAACAATTAATTTTATTAGTGAATTTATGAGCTTTAGGGTACTTTGGTGATCCAATGCAGACAACTTTAGAACCCCTAAGTGATAAACAATTACTAAGTATTTTTTGGGAAACACTTCCTGATGTTAGGATAATATCAGGATTATATAAAGGTTCTAGCGGACGCTTTAATGCATATTGATACTTAAAGACAGCTGCATGCTGATAGCCGAAACATTTTATATCTTGATTAACTTTTCTCGCATAATAGTAAACTAAACGTTCCCACGAATGACCTTCATAAGTTGTAATTATATACTTAGCATTTGTCTTGCGAACTATATCTGCTAACTGAATAGCAATTCTAAGTGCAGTTGATGTAGATGGTGAATGATGATTGAGCAATATTTCCTTCTTATCTGATTTTTTTACTTGTAAATCATTAAGAATATGCTTTAATCTTTTTCTTGCTTTTCTTTGTGAGAAATAAAGCTTAATTTCTGAAAAAAAACTTAAACTTGAGCTTAAAATTAATCTTGGGACTTTTTTATCTTTCCAAGGAGAGGGGTATTGAGTATATTTTGCTCCTATTCCATTAATTAAGCAGATACCGCTTGACAAACCTTCATTCGAAAGTTGAGTTGGTATGTCTCCAAAAAAAGGATCGTCATGGTTGAATTGCTCAATATTAGTAAAATGAGAAACAAATAAAACGTCAAATTTAAACCCCTTATCCTTATTGAAATTAGGTTCTTTATAAAAAAAAGCTTGATAAAGTTTATAGGCAGTAAATAAAAAAAATGTAACAGCTTGATATAACTTTTCAATAGAAGATAGATTATATCTTTCTAATAATTCAGGATTTTTATGGAGAATATGTAAATAAGTGTTAGCAACAATATATTTATTATTGTTTTGGTGTTTCAGAATACTGTCTAATAATGTAGTGTTAATCACAAATTATGTTATTTAAATTAATAATCAAAAATATAGATACCATCTAATTGAATTAGCTCAATGCTAAAACAAAGTTAAAAAAATAATTAATATAATTATTCATATTTTTTCTTGATCAAATATTACTTCAAAATAGGGTGGGCTTATATTCCCAAACTGTTTCATAAGTGTAATCATTAAATAGATTCACTTTGATGATTTTTAATTTTCAAAACTTTTTAAACCAGCGGTTTTTGGTTTGTTTTCTAAATCATTTACCCACTCATCAAGTTCACCAATACCCCTTAAAATTAAAATACCATGTGCTGCCCTATCATCTATTTGTAAAGTTCCAGTAGGGTCATAATAAACTGAAGGTTTTCCCTCCTCCTTTGCAATTAATGCAGTTGAGGTAAAAGGTAATGAAATACAGGCCGTTGTTTTTTTTATAACATGTAATGCGTCAATATTTGGATCAACTTCAATATAGTTTAATCGAGTATTTAGTTTTTTGATTCCTCTAGCATACCGTTTATCAACAAATTTATTTTCTCTTTTCATCTTGTGAAGCATACAAAAATTATTTCTACTCAAAACATTCTGAATATCTGATAAAAATAGATCAATAATATTGAAAATATAATATTCAGGCTCTTTAATTCTCCAAAAGTAGTGTGAAGGCCTATAAGGTGTGATATCAAAAACTGCAATAGCATTTTTTTGGATATCTATTTTTTTACTTGTGGAAGAAAACCAAATAATACCTACCTTTTCTTTAATTGCTTCAAACTGTTTATTTCGCTCAAGAAATCTCTTCTGAAAATCATCCCAGATTAGAAAATATGGCCACGATGTTATATGCCAAGGATTTTGAGTTGAGTAACCATTTTCTATTTTAAAATTTTCGATATTCGTTGAGTAAAAATAAAATAAAATTCTAGCTCCCATTTCTTTAGCCTCATACGTCCAAAGTGGTCGATAATAGGCATTAGAATTATTAAATAGAGCGTCGCTTACAATATTTTCTTTGCTTGAAAGCTTTACCCTAATAAGCTTTAGTTGCTCGAATAACAATATAGATGAATATGGTTTATTCACAATAAAGAATAAAGAATAAAAGCAAAGATATAATGACCATAATATATACTTAAACAGTGTAAATCCCTTTATTTGTGGGAGGCCATCACTAAAAAAAATATTTAAATTTTTATACTTATAATCATTCACATTTTCATCTGAATGAACTATTGAGTTAATTTTTTTTATATTATTTTTCCACTGCAAATACCAATTTACAATAGTATGATCTTTATTGTTTGAGGGAAGAGAATTTTCAGCAATTTGATCAAAATAAACATACTTTTTTAAATCTTTATAGCCTCTGTACAGTTTAAAAAAACTTATAACTCCTTTGATTACATTAATAACCCATAATTTTAAAATATAACCAACCCATAGAAATGAACAAGCTAATTTATCAATTTTCACACCCTCCTCTACTAAGCGAATACGCCATTCTTTCGGAAGTGGATATTTTAGATTTTTACCTGAGCCAATGCTCAACAAAACTGCTTCATTAAAAGGCTTTTCTAATATTCTAGTGTACAAGTATTGTCTTGTAGATAATTCAAAATTAAGGTGAGTAGTTTGAATTGTTTTGGAAAAATGAGTGTTTATTAGCTTAGTTCGAACCAACAAATCATTTAATCTTTTAAGAAAATCTAGTTGATTTGTTTTTTTTAAGGTTTTATAGCCCTTTTGGATAAACCTTATCTTGAGTCTTGCTTTTTTTAAAAAAAAAAATTGCGGAGTATACATTTACTTTTTCTAACGAGTACCAGGTATTAACTCAAGTATTTCTTTAATAGACATACACAAATTATCAGATTCTGCTTCCAAAGTTCTTCCGTTGGTCAATATAGATTTAGCAGTATTCCGCATAGCTGGGTAAGCAGAACGTAACATATGATTTGCGTAACATACAATACTAACCCCTTTTTTTTCCCATTCAGCCTCTGTAACACTATTAAAGCTTGAAGGTACAACCATTAATGGCGCTTTCAACTTCATACTATGGTATTTTTCACAAAATTCAAATATTTCATTTGCAGATTTTTTCCGGCTATGAATCATTATGGCATCTGCTCCAGCTTTAATATATTCATTTGCTCGCTTTAAAGCATCATCCATGCCCGCATCAAGAATTAAGCTTTCGATACGGGCAATAATCATAAAATCATCAGTTACTTGCGCCTTTTTTCCTTCTGAAATTTTTTCTTTAAAACTCTCAACTGAATCTTGGGTTTGCAAAACATCATTACCTAATAAGGAATTCTTTTTTAATCCAACTTTATCCTCAATGACTAAAGCAGATACGCCCAGTCTTTCAAGGGACTTGACTGTAAACACAAAATGTTCAATCTTTCCACCTGTATCAGCATCAAAAATCATAGGTTTTGTAGTGACCTCGAAGATCTGATTTACGCTTGATAATCTAGACGTCATATCAACAGCCTCTATATCAGGCTTACCTTTAACAGTGGAATCAGTAAGGCTACTAGACCACATCGCGTCAAATTCAACAACCTTTCCATCTCTTTCAGCTTTTGTTACTTCAGTAATTAATCCACACAGACCATTATGCACTTCATTAACTGTTATAACCCGCTTGGCATTCAATAACCTTCGGAACAATGACATCCTAATAGACGGTGTTGTGCCGATAGGTTTACTTATCTCTCTTAAAACACTCGATGAAATACCTTTGGTATATGAAAATTCAACTAACTCTCCTCCAATTTCATCAAGAATATCCAATACCTCTTTTCTTGTATTCTTTAAAACTCCTTCTCGCCAGTCATCTCCATGAACAACATAATCAGGTTTCAGAGCCTTGATATTATCACTATAACTTAGAGTTTCTTGAACGATAACATTAGAAACCCCTTTGATGTTTTCAATAATATCTACTCTCTGAGCATAAGTCATATAAGGTAATTTTTTATAAGATGCAATTGCTGAATCACTAAGCACACCGACTGTTAATATCCCAAGATTAGCTGCTTTTTTTATGATACTAATGTGGCCAGGATGAATAAGATCAACGCTCATAGCTAGATATACTGTTTTCAAAATTAAAGCCCTCTACTAAATTTAAAATATAATTTCACTTTTATTTCTCATCTCAAGATCAAATGGCAAGTTTTGTTGATTTAAATTGATTGTCCATATCTATTAAAATTTTATAACTATCTGGATTTGATAAGCTCTCGATTTCTTTGAGCTTTTCATTAAATTGTTTATTATTAGAAGAGAAAGGTGTTATTAAATTTGGGGAGCGCGGACAATTTTCTTTTAGAAGTATAGAAGCAGTATCCACAGAAGGTTTTTCACCCACAAAATCTGATATTATCTGCAAATTTTTATCAGTTTCAGTAATTAACTCCTGATGCCTTACAAACAAAATATTTTTCTTTTGGATGTCATTAAGATTGTTATATGAGTCTTGATGGCAATTCCTAATATGTTTTACCATATGTATAATCCTATCGACTTTTTTGTAGCTTAAGTATTCATCTTCCCAACCGAATGCATAATATGGTAATAAGTTTTTTTTGTGTTGAAACGTTACAATATTTGCTCGAGCACTAGAAAAAAAGTCGTCTCCATAACCTTTTCCTATCCAAGAATAAACAATATCGATAGGATTACGCTGCATATGAATAAACTTAACAGATGGTAAGGCCTTAAACCAAATATCTGCATGCCATAATCCATTGTGTACCATCATTGGAAAAAGTCTATTGAGTGCATTTAATTTGGTAAGTGCAGAATCACCATCTGGCTGAAATAATCTTTGTATATATTCCATTGGCTCCCTATATTTCCATATACTAGTGTAGTCGTCCGGGCGAAAATTAGAATTACGCCCAATAGCATTGTCGTATATTGCTGAATTTATCCCAGATTGTAATAATAACTTTGAGGCATTATCGCTAATTTCTCCTAAATGATTTAACATTGGGATCTGTTCAAGCTCAAAATTAACATTTACTTTTTCTGTATTGTTAAAACTTGAAATAATTGGACAAAGTAATATCTTTCCGGATCTTGTTAATCCAGAAACAAATATAATATTTTTTATAAGTGCTTCTTTGTTAGTTAATTCCATTTAAAAAACTCCAAATGTCTGCATTTTATCTAAGAAAACTTGTTGTATATATTAATGAGTTCATTATATTCATCTTTAGTATCTATTTCTCTCCAAATATATTTCTTAACATCACAATACCCAACTTTATTGCCTTTACGTGCTATGTTGTCAACTGCTATGGTGTAATAATCTTGATGATGGCTATCTACTATTTTAGACATTTCATTCAATAGAAGAGCACACCCTGACTGACTTATTTTTGAAATTCCTATAAAGTTTCCATCTGCCTCAGCCACTGTTGTTGTTGTGATGTTTTTAATATAGTTATTTTTAATAGCGACTCTCATTGTGCTTTTTAAAACTTGGGAGGTATCTATCGCCATTGAAATATCTTTTTTAGATTTGACCAATAAATTAATGATGTCCTGGTGAACTACAAGATCTGCGAATGTAATGATAACGTCATCGTTCAATTCATTTCTTACTGACCACAAGGTATGTAGGTTATTTGTTTTAGAAAAGTCTTCGTAGTAACTATATCTTACAGAGTCACCAAAATGATTTATTAAGTGTTCTTTTTGATATCCCACAACTATCAAAATATCCTTAATTCCTGATGATTTAAACTGACGAACTAATCTGTCTAATATAGTTTCATCTCCAACTTCCAATAACCCTTTTGGCTTATTAAGTGTAATTGGATAAAGACGAGTTCCCCTCCCTGCCGCTAAAATAATAGCTTTCAAATTTTTTTCAGTTTTAAATAATTAATGTTTGTAAAATGTTCTGATACGTCTCATCCCTTTTGCTGCAAGAACAACTCCTTCTTTTTCACCATTACCTGAGTCTCCAAATCCACCAAATGGTGCAGCCTCTGTTCTATACCCAGGTGGGCCGTTAAAACTAAATTGACCAACTTGTAATGCTCTTGATGCTTTTTCAGCCTTTTTTTTATCAGATGTAATAATCGCGCCGGCCAGCTTGTAATTTGTTTTTTTTGCAATATCTATGGCATCTTCAAAATTATCTGCCCTTATAATAGAGCACACTGGCCCGAATGTCTCATGTGATACAAGCTCCATGGATAGATTTACATTATCCAAAATAGTCGGGCTCAATAATGCACCTTTAATTTTGCCCCCATATATTAATTTTGCTCCGCTTGATATTGCTGAGTCAATTCTTTGTTTTATTTTATTAGCAGCTTGCTCATCTATTACAGTACCCATATCAACATCCTCACCAAAAGGGTCTCCATATTTAATAGATTTTACTGACTGAGTTAGCTTGCTAACAAATTCTTTCGCAATAATTTTGTCTACAACCACTCTTCGAATAGCCGTGCATCGTTGGCCTGAATTTTTGAAACATCCGTTAAGCGTAGTATTGACAGCTGTTTCAATATTAGCATCATCACAAATGATTAACGACGAACATCCTCCCAACTCTGGAACATACCTCTTTAAACCATGACCATGTTCAATCATTTTTTGTTGGATCAGTAAACCTACAGATAAGCCGCCCGTAAAAGTAATCATATCTAGCTTTGGAAACGATAGTATGCTTTCCAAAATTTCTTCAGGATTTTTATTTACCACTATATTAAACATACCATCTGGCAATCCATTTTGCGTTAGAATTTCTTGTAATTTAAAAGCGGAAAGAGGTGTTTTCTCAGAGGGTTTTATAACAATTGATGCACCTGCCGCAATAGCTGGAAAAACTTTGTGCGCGACCTGATTCATGGGATGGTTAAAAGGCGTTATACCAACCACAAGATTCAATGGGTCAGTAACTACTGTCAGTTCTGGATAATTATCCTCTTCTAATAAATACTCATTAGTGGTATTTTTTTCTACTATTTGGCATACCTTTGAGCTGTATCTAGCACAATTACTAACTCGTTCAACTTCATATTTTGTATCTTTAAGGGAAAGACCAGACTCTGAAGAAATTAAGCTGGCTATACTTTCTTTATTATCTTCTAAAAACAGCGCGGTCTTTAATAGTATATCCTCTCTTTTACTAGCTGATAATTTACATTTGAACTTAAAAGCCTTATTTAATTGCTCATGAACTTGGATTTTATTTGCGTTAACAACCTTGCCTACCACTTCTCCATCGGAAGGGTTTGATATCTCTATCACATCTTCATAATTAGGAGCTTTATCTTCGATCATTTTTTTTTAAGCCATCCATAAATCTTTTTTTTGTTGTATTTGGTGTATCAGAAGGTCTACCCAAATCAATTCTAGATCCTACCTGAGTTTTTACTATAAGACCTTGAAGGCCCTGGCGTTCTTTTAATAAGATTTTTGACAATTCTGATTCTGATTGAACATTGTTTACAATTTTATAGTTACAGCCCAATAAAACTTCTGAAAAGTCCATAGTGCTCGAAGTTGTTGGTTGCCCGCCAGTAGATTCATGCGACTGATTATCAAAGATTATGTGTATTAGATTATTAGGTTGGTAATATCCAAGGGTTGATAAGGCTCCCATATGCATTATTAGAGATCCATCTCCATCAAGAATATAAACTTTTTTATCCTTTCTCTGTAAAGCAATTTCTAATCCTATGGATGATACATGACCCATTGAACCAACATTATAAAAATTATTATCGTGCCCTCTAGAATGATTAGAGCATATTTCATATAATTCTCGTGATGTCTTTCCGGTTGTAGATACAATCAAATCATCTTTGTTAATTGAATTCACAATACAACCAATGGCGCTCTCACGGTTAACCAAAGTTGGTTTTTTATTGATCTTACTTGGCGTAGCATTTTCAAAAAAACCAGGTTCAACAATTAGTACATAGGGTTTAAGATTTTTCTCTACAATCATCTTTGCAGTTTTAATTTGTTCTTTATAGGTATTGTCTGACAATACAGAATGAGGTATATCAAGTGTATCTAAAACATTAATCATAATTGCCCCCATTTTTTTGTGTTGAGGTTCATCTTTAATACCAGGCTTTCCTCTCCAGCCCATTACGATGATTAATGGAATACTGTAAACCTCTGGATCGGTCAATGAAGTTAAAGGGCTAACGCAATTACCAAGCCCTGAATTCTGCAAATAAACAACGCTTAATTTATTGGTTGCTAGATGGTAACCTGCCGCATGAGCAATTGCAGCTCCTTCATTTGCTGCAATACGATTTTCAAATAAACTTGATTTACAACCCAATAGAGCCATCCATTCTTTGAGTGTACTATCAGGCACGCCAGTAAAGTGGTTTATTTCTAACTTTAAAAACTCAGATAAAAAATCTTCTGCATTAATCATTAATCTATACACTCCCTAAACCACAACTCAACATTCATCAACATCCAAACTTTTTTACCCCAAAAGTCATAGTCTAACTTTTGGTTATTATTAAGCATTTTTTCCAATTGTGAGTAACGAAATACCCCCCTTCTCCTTGTTTTGTCATCCAAAAGAATTTCTTTAGCATGTTTAATCATTCCATTATTAATCCAATTATCTAGCGGAACAGGAAACCCTTTTTTTCTTCTTGTAACTATCTCTTTTGGGAGTACCTTTAAACCTAATTTTCTCAAAATATATTTAGAATGATCTAAATTTTCTGAAGCTTGAAAGCTATGTGTGAACATAGATTTTGCTTGATGAAGTGGAGATTTCCATTTTAATTTATATTTAATTGGTATGGTTGATGCAAATTCGACTAATTCATGATCTACAAATGGAACTCTCGCTTCTACGCTTGCAGCCATTGACATAGAATCTAAACGATCGAGTAGGCAACTTAAATGATTTTTTTCAAATAAATATAAAATTTTATCATAATCATCCCCTCCAGAAACCTTTTCAAAATCACGCTTCCAGAATTCTATATTTGACCGATCATTATTGATTTCATCCATTGTAGATTTTGTGAAAAGATTCCATTTTTCTTCAAATGGAATCCAGTTATAAACAGAAAAAAAGTGATCTATATGGCTATTAATTGCCACCCAACTATCTATACTTTTCCCAGCACCCATTAATTTTAATAATGGTTTATGAAGGCTAGGTGGAAATAATTTTTTTACGTACTCTATTTTTTTAAAGTCCATAGGTGATCTCTGAACTCTACCATAGCCACCAAATAGCTCATCAGCACCTTCTCCTGATATAACAACAGTAGTATGTTTTTTTAATTCAGAACATATATTCATCAATGCTATTTCATGGGGTATGGATAGAGGAGCATCTTTTTGAATAATTGTTTTTTTTAATTGCTCGATATAATCCTCTTGACCTAAGGTTAATGATAAGTGATCAACACCACAATGATCTGCAACCATTCGTGCATAATGAGACTCATCGTACCCCTCTTCACCAAAACCTATCGAATAGGTTTTAATTCGACTGGAAGTGTTGTTCTGTTTACACATACTCGCTACGATTAATGATGAATCTAGGCCACCTGATAGTAATGCACCTAATGGGACATCACTAATTAGACGACGTCTTACAGCTTGAGCAAGTAATTCTTCAGTTCTCTCTAAATAAAACTTTTCTCCTAAGTCTTCTTTACTATCAAAAAATGGAATTTCCCAATATTTCGAAATACTTGTTCCTGAAGAATCAATTTTCATTGAATGTCCTGGAGATAATCGCTTTATGCCATTGAATACTGGTGTGTCTCCGTGTGGATAGCGAAAAGTAAGGTAAGAACTAATTGCTGATAAATTTGCAGATTTTACAAATTTAGGGTGCTTTAAGATAACCTTCATCTCTGACCCAAAGATCAAAATTCCATCTACTATAGAATAGTAAAGAGGCTTAATGCCTAATCTATCTCTTGCTAGAAATACTGTCTTTTTTTGTTTATCATAAATAGCAAATGCAAACATACCATTAAATTTCTCAATGCAATCAATGCCCCAATGTTGAAAGGCGTAAAGAATAACTTCCGTATCACAATTCGTTTTAAACGTATATCCAAGGGAAGATAGGATTTTCCGAATTTCTTTAAAGTTGTATATCTCACCATTAAAGATAATTAAATATTGACCGTTAATAGATTCCATTGGTTGATGGCCATGTTCTAAATCAATAATCGAAAGTCTTCTAAACCCGAAGGCTACATTGTCATCATTGAAGAATCCACTATCATCGGGACCCCTATGAAGGATTGACTCTGTCATATTTTTTATTGGACGAGGGTCAATAGGTTCTGATTTAAAGTTTATTATTCCTGCAATACCGCACATAGATTTAATTAATAGTTATTTGATAAGGTTAGAGTTGATATCAAATTAGCATGATTGATGGAAAATAATATATATTTGTATACATTAACTAATCTTTTTTTATAAAGCCTAGTACTGATGCTAATATTTTTTTGGAGCAATCTTCAATACTACAGATTCCAGAGTCTACAACTAAATCAAAACTATCTGAGACCTCATATGGTTCGGAAATGCCAATAAAGTTATCTAATTCTCCTGAAAGTGCTTTTTGATAATTTCCTTTGTAATCTCTTTTGGAACAATCCTCAACGCTACAATTAAGAAAAATTTCATAATAATTATCAAGCATTACTCTGATGTCATCACGCCATTTTTTTTTATGCGCTATACCTGAAACTAAAACAATTTTTCCTTGTTTGTTTAGTTCTAGGGCAATTTTTGCTTTTTGTATTCCAATTTTTTCTCGACTAGATTTATCGAAGTTATCATTTTTAAGCATATCACGAACTGCCTCTCCATCCAGCAGCTCAACATTCATAAGGCCAAGTTGCTGCAAATCTTTAAAGAGTCTCTCACTAAGAGTGCTCTTTCCTGATGCAGATAAACCAGTAAACCAAATAGTTGTAGCTTTATAATTACTCATAAAACTCAACTAAAAACGGTGTACCTCGGGAAATATCACAAGTTGCTTTAGATGATAAAACTTTATCTAAATATTTTGGCGCAAGGCCATATCCTGGTCTGATACTTTTAATATGGTCTTTTGTAATTATTTCGCCTTTCTTAATATCTTTTACACAATACAATGAACGTCTAAATTTAATATTGTCGTATTCACTAGATTTTAAACCATAATCTACTTTACCAAGGCTCTCCCATGCTATCTTAGCTCCTTTACACAATTCACTTAACCCCTTTGATTCAAGTGAAAAAGAATCATCAGGGCCTCCACCATTTCGATCTAAGGTAACGTGTTTTTCGATAATAGCGCCTCCAAGTGCAATACTGGCAATAGCTGTTGTGTTATCAATTGTATGGTCTGATAACCCAGTAATTAGTCCGAATTTTTTTTGCATGTCAACGAGAGTTTTTAAATTATAATCTCCAGCTGGTGCTGGGTAACCACTTACACAATGAAGTATTGCTAATTCTTTACACCCACCATTCTGAGCTGTATAAATTGCCTCATTAATTTCATCTTCATCTGCCATTCCTGTAGAAATGATCATAGGCTTTCCCGTTTGTGCAACATAGTTAATTAAAGGTAAATCTATAGCTTCGCAACTTGCAATTTTATACGCCGGTGCATTTAAATCCTCTAATAGATCTACAGCAGTATTGTCAAAAGGTGAGCTAAAAATAGTTATGCCTATTTTTTTTGCATGAATAAATAATGGTTTATGCCAACTCCAAGGAGTATGTGCTTCATCATACAAATCATAAAGATACCTTCCATCCCATAATCCACCATCAATTTTAAATTCGTTGCTCTTTATATCCATAGTGATAGTGTCAGGAGTATATGTTTGCATTTTTACAGCATTCGCTCCACATTGTTTCGCCATATCAATAATTTTATAGGCATTATCAATATTTCCGTTATGATTTGCTGACATCTCGGCAATAATATAAGGTGGGTTATTTTTATTTATTTCTATATTATTTATTTTCATATATTGATAACTCTTTGAAAAAAATCATCTAAATTTAAAAATGACTGATGTGGCGGATAATTATGATCGTCTTTTAAATTTGAAAAACGGCCTGTTCTAATCCTATATGTTTTAGCTCCTAGCATTCTCGCAGGCACGATATCATGCTCAGGATGATCGCCAACAATAATGCAGTCTTTTAAATCAATTCCAATCATTTTTGCTGCTATTTTAAAACATTTTTTTGATGGTTTAGCTGCATCATGACTCCAACAATAAACTATATTATCAACAAATTTATCCAAACCTAGTGCAAGATATTTATTTTCTTGCATAATTGATAGTCCATCAGTAGCTATAACAATTTTTATATTTCTTTGACGGATATTTGTTAATACATTTTTAACCATTGGATTTAAATCAATATCTGGCTCATGTTTTCTATAAGTATCAACTAATTGTTCGATAAGTTTGTTGATATCGACACCTTGTAATTCTTCATCATATTTACTAAGCAGATTGTTAAATATTTTATTCCTACCATGCTTTATAAATCTTTTTTTTAAAAAATTGTAAGACTCATTCGCATCAATACCAAATTTGGAATTAAGAAAAAAACAAACTTCTCTAAACCCACTCAAAACATAATCTTTCTCTAAAAATAATGTGTCATCCATGTCGAATATTACTGCCTTACATTTCATGAAAAAAATCCTGTGAATACCTCAACATCTTAAGGTTATATTTGATATTGTCAGCGTATATAAGGTCATCCTTTTTATCAATTAAATGAAGCATCCATTCAGGAGATTTTAATCCTGCTTTAAAACTTAAATTTGAAGCTCCGCCAAATCTAGGATTAATTTCAATCACATTTGCTTTTGTCCCATCAAAGAATGCTTGTATAGTTATATGTCCAAAAAAATCAAAAATAGAAGCCAATTGATCTGCCAGATCTATTAGTTCTGGGACAAAAGCAGTTTCAGAGATAATAGATTCACCATCAACGACTCTTAATCTTTTTCTAGGTACAGCACAAACTAACTTTCCATTTTCCCCATAAAAAGAATCTATTGTATATTCTTGAGAATCAATAAATTTTTGGAAAATAAGTTCAGAAAAGTCGTATTTTTTTAACAAATTTTCTAAGTCTTTATATTTTTTAATAAAAAAGACACCTTTTGATGCTTGGCTAACCTCTAATTTAGCTACACATGGGTACTCAATAGCTTTTAAAGATTTATAAACAGTAGGTATTGGTATATTGTTAGCATTACAAATTTCTAAAAATTTAAATTTTGAAATGCAATTATTTATAGTTTCTGAATCACTCATCAATACGGTAATACCATTATCTTGTAATTCCTTTCTGACATTTGTCAAAAAGACCATATCGTAATCGCTAGTTGGAAGAATAAAAGTAATATTATTGCGTCTACAATAATTAAGTAAGTAGGCTAATAAATTATTACTATTGATTTTTGGAGTAATAACGAAATCATCGGCGAAATACAATGCCGCAGATTCATCGGAGGCATCAGCACAAAATAGCTTTCTCGAGGATGCTTTGCAAGCATCTTTAATTGACCTTATAAGTTGCACTTTTCTAGATACACTCAAGGCAATTATATTCATATATTAAATAACATAAAATTTATTATTAATTTCATATTCTCTTTGTAAAAAAACCAGTTATATTTCTACCAAGCCCTAATCCAGATAGTGCTTCATAAAATAAATTTGCCTTTTTAGGAGAAACTGAGTGTATTAAATTTTCGATTTCTACTCTTCTTAAATGACTATTCTTGCCTAGACTATAGTCCTTAATATAATTTGTTTTTTGGTTAAATAAATCCCAATCAATAGGGTAATCTGAAATAAAATTATTTACACACCATCCAGAGGATTTAGCTAAATTAGCTAATCCATCTTTATTAAAATATGAAATATGATCTGGAGCACAAACCCAAAATTTATTGTCTATATAATTTTTACTTAAAAGATGTTTTTGAACAATTGAAAAGTCATTTGGAACTTCTACAACCAGGACTCCCCTTTCATCTAAAATTTTACGGAGATCAGTCATTAACTGAAATGGATCAATAACATGCTCTAAAACATTATCGAGCCAAATTAAATTGAATTTTTTCTTGTTTTTAATAATTTTTGATAAATTTTTAAAAATATCTCCTGCTATAACGAAATTTTTTTGATCAGGATTATGTGTTTTTATACCAAATAATGA
>Ga0209047_1001075_pt1 | contig 21169 bp, 6 predicted proteins | sample SaaInlV_165m_DNA_3_FD_184681 | JGI IMG/M metagenome (GOLD analysis project Ga0209047, IMG submission 184681) | Marine microbial communities from expanding oxygen minimum zones in the Saanich Inlet - Saanich Inlet SI037_S3LV_120m_DNA (SPAdes)... | ecosystem: Environmental > Aquatic > Marine >...
TTGTTGGTAGTTAGGATCTGCTACCCATTGATTAGTTTCTGCATCCCATAACCATCCAGGATGTTGAGAAACCTCAGGTGTAGCGACTTGTTGTACCGGTTCTGGAACTGTTGCTACTGCTGCTGCCACTGGTATTTCAGGCGTTAATTTTGCCTTACCCCAAGCATATGGGTCTTCTTCAACTTCATTGGTTTGGTCGGCAAGTGATTCTTCATCATCTAATTCTTCAAACTCAATAAAGAAAAATGCTCCTGCTGCTAAAATCACGATTAAGGCAACTACACCCAATATCATTAGCCATGGGCCACTCATTGTATCGGAATCACTGGCAACACTCAAAGACCATGATTGGTCTGCCGAAGTTTCAGTATCCTGGAATATTTGGCCATCCATTTCGAATATGATATTTCTTGAACCCTCAGTATTTAGTTGGCTTTGGGAAATTTCCATTGACCATGTTCCATCCGAAAGAACTCGCGTTGAGTTAATTCTCACTCCACCTTGCTGGATTAGTGCTTTAACAGTACTTCCAGGCAATCCTTGTCCGGAGAAAACTGCTGGATTATCATATGAAACATCACCAGTGTTTTCTCTTTGAGCAGAGAATGCTACAGATTTCACAACAATATTCACCTTATGCGAATATACCACAGAATCATGAATATCTCTTGCTTCAAAAATAACTCCTACTAGTGACCATTCTGAAACTGTGCTGTCAGAACGGGTAGCAGGGTCGTATGTTGCAATTCCTAATGCATTAATTGTGATGTGATACATGTATTCGTCATCATCTAGATTCGATACATCGTTATAGATATCAAACGATAGTGCTTGAGCCGTAGTACCGATACCATCAGCATCATTGAAGAACTCTGTTAGATCAATAACTGCACCAGAACCACATCTATCAATAGAAGTTGATTGCGAGTCACAGAAAATTGTTACCGTACTAGCCCATCCGCTGTCATTGAATGTTGGTGGAATATTGTTGAGGTCAGTCGGATTATCAATGATAATTCGGTTAGTAACCAATTGTGAATATTCTTCACCATCGTATGCACGTACATTCAGCTCATATTGTTGGTCATGAATTAAATCAGATGTATCCCAAGTAGTTGACCATGCTCCATTCGGAGCAAAGTTAGTCACTGGATTAGGACCATTTTGTAGAGAATATCCGCTCGCTAAGTCAACAATATCAATTTCTACTCTTGTCACTTGACCATCATTATCTCGCGCTACACCTTGAATGAGAGTATCTTCTGATGCACGAATTAGGTCCATGTCCAACGGTTCACTGATTTGAACAATCGGTGCTTGATTATCGTTATTGATTTGTAAAGTTCGAGTTTCAGATGTGCACACTCCAACTTCGTCAATACAGAAATCGCTATCACTTGCCCAGATCTCAAACGTATATTGTCCAGTTGGCAATTCATCAAATTGCCATTCGTATGCCCATGCTGTAGAGCCTGTTACATCGAAGTGTGAGCGATAAGGTTCACCTTGTGAATTAAGTGGTCCAGTAATGTCAAACCAAATACCCTTGATATCACTGCCCCATGTACCTGAATATGGGTCTGATGCAGTTCCTGTAAAGAGGACTTTACCAGAATCATGGGTTGTTCCATCATTTGGAGTGTCAACCAATATTGTTGGAGCGACTAGATTTAACTTGAACTTTCTTACTTCTACTGGAGAGTAGTCAAGACCGTCATAAGAACGTACGCGGAAAGTAACATCTCCTTCACCTTCTGGATGTGCTGACAAATCCCATGTAAATGACCATGTTTTGAATGGGTGATTTGCTAGTGTAATCACTCCATTTGATTGTGATGTATCAACTGCTGAATACCAATCGTTTGAACCAGGAGGTTGGATTTCAACCTTCTTTACTAATCCAAATTGTGATTCATAAGCGATAATATCCAATGCATATGGTCCTGCCAATCCGTCCCATGCAGAACCTGTGAGAACTGCAGTAGTTGCGAATGAGAAACCATCATTTTGTTCAACTGTAACACTCGGTTTGATATTGTCCAAGTTTATTACATCGTCAATAGGACCAGATAGAACATAATTAAATTCCTTAGTACCCTTACCAAACTTGTATGCATTTACACTGTAAAATGGCATTTCACGATTGGAGGTTCCAGGTTCACAATAAGATGTGCCTGTTGAGGTAGTGCTATTATCTGCAGAATCGATGTATGTGTCTCCATCATTATCATATCCATCAGCACAAGAATTTTCATCGATGTAAATTAGATTACCTTCAGAATCGGTTTCACCAGGGATTGAGACATTTGTTTCTCCCACTTGGTGATTCCAATTTCTATCCAATAAGAAATCACTCGGAAGTGAAACTTGTTGAGTGAATCCAAATGAATCGGTTTCAAGAGTGTATAGTGGAAGCCCAGTTGCATCGCTGATCACTACTGTTGCTCCTGCAACATTGCTATTCTTGGCTTTTACTTGGTACCTTACTAGTTCACCTTCTCTTACTTGCGCACCCCAAGCGGAATTTTGTGCTTGAGTGTGTACTTTGGATGAATCGAAATTTTGCAAATCAGCGTATGAAAATACTGTTGAATTTTCAACTACTTCTAATGCAAGTGGCATATAGCGAGGAGGTAATACCTTGGTTTGCGGAACTTGTAAACATTCAGCCAATACATATGGGCATTCTGCACCTAACCAACGAATGCTTACAGGATATAATTCTCCTGCACCAGGGTCTGGAATAAACTCAGATTGTACCGTTACTCTTGATTCAGTAACATTGTATATTTGTGAAGCATTAGTCCATGTGTTGCCGGAGAAATATCCGATGCTGCCATACTTGTTGCCATATCCATCGTCATAGTGTGAAATATTTGCTGCAAACGCACCTGCAGTATCTGCAACATTGCGTTGTACGTTAACTATCGAACCTCTGGCTCTAATAATATCTCCTTGATTCCCAGAGATTGTGTTATCATATACTGTAGCAGAGGACATGAAAACGTGTACCGCTGGACAAGGGAAATCACCACCATACATCTGTGAACTACAAACACCAGAATTATTTGAAATAATGTTATTTGCAAGATAAAGTCTTGCAGCTGTTGGTGTAGGAACTTGCCAGCCTTGATCTTTAAAGTGGTATTCACCTATTAGGACCGGCTCCTTTGCAGTATCTTGAATTGTGTTATTTTCCGCAACTACATCTGAAGTCCCATATATCCACAAACCGTTCCATCCACCAATTGGTCCAATATTGCTATGATGAATTTCTAATGTGGATGAACTTACACCGATTCCAGAACCTTCTCCAGCACCTGAAATATCAACATTATTTGCTACCACAATAGCACCATCATAAGCGGTAATTCCGGCACCTTCTTCTGTCACAATTACTGTGTCATCAATAGATAATGTGTGCTTGATATTTCCTGTTTCCTTGTGAGAGTTTGTATCAATTGCGTTACATTTTGTTGTGACTGTTGAATTAGCCAACCAACCGGATGAACCCTTCAAAAACAATCCATATGTGTTATCCTTGACGTCCAAATTATCTAAGCCGATATATGAATTTTCAAGATAAATAAGAGAGCGTCCTCCACCTTGTTGGCCACAGTCTTTGCTATTGTCGCCAGTAAAAACTGAGTTTTCGATCTTAAAGGTTGCTAGAATTCCTGCTCCTGCACCGTATGCTCGCACTGCTGCTGCATCATATTCTCTACCATCCACACCCAATGTAAAAGAAGAATCTTTGAGATATGGGGCTGCGAAATCAACTGCTAATACGTTAGAAGTGTTGACATCTTTGAAGGAAACACCATTCGCAGTTGTTGAAGAACCATCAAACACTAGAGCTCCGTATTGTACTGACTGAAGTGATGGTACATACATTGGGTAACCATATGTATTTTCAAAGTGGGCGTAGTTAATGGATGTCAATGCTTGGTTAATTGTACTTCTAATAATCATTCCAGAGCCGCAAGCAGCATCGACGTTGTTGAGGTAAGATGTTGTGTTATCGTAACATCGTCCAGACTTGGTATAATCTGATGCTGAAGGAATGCTCCAAACAAAGCGTGCCATGTTTGAAGCAGAACCGGATGATGCGCCACAAGAAGTATCGCCGATACAGATAGCACCTGCTACATCAATGAATTTCCCATAAGGAATATTGATCGTAGTTCCTGCATTTACAATCAACTTAGAACCTTCAGCAACAAGAATGTCGCCATTTAGATTCATGGTTCCAGACCATGTTTCGGTTCCAGTAATTGTACCAGAAGTTGTTTCGTTCACTGCGGATGCAGATGGTAATGTGATTAATCCAGCAAAACTGGATAGTAATAATAGCATTACCAATGATAGGCTCTTGTGGGATGACTGTATTGACAAATTGTCCACCTCGTAAACAATGCCATTATCCACTTGAATATAACACTGCGCCTCAGTTATTGATTTAATAGTATCAATTTTTATTAAAAATATCATAAAATTAGCATTTAAAATATCAATTCCCACTAATAATATCACTAATTATTTCCAAAAATATCTTCACAATGTCACGCAGCACCCTCGTTTCCACTGAATTCCGATGAAATGATAAATTGTTTTGAGTTTAACATTGCACGGAATCTTCTATTTCTTGTAGCCACAATTGCGACCTTAATTCACCATAACCAAAATAATCATCGTGTGTTGAAGCGAATTCATTCTGCTGTGCAGAATTCATCAGTGCCAACTTTACCGAATCGATGCATGAACCATTTGAGTCCTGATTTGGTTTTAGTTCGGGATGAGCTTGAAGTATTAATGCCAGCGCACCTGAGACGAATACAGTGGACACTGAAGTCCCACTGCTTGAATACCAATCACCATTATCTCCTGTACTGACTATCATGTGACCAGGAGATACTACTTCTGGTTTAAGATTTGGATGCTGACGTGGATTTTCTGTCTCGGATAACTGTGATCCTGAAGAGGAATTCACCCATATTTGCCCATTCATAGTTGTTGCACCCACTGTTATTACTCTCGCTACATTTGCAGGTGCAGAAACCATTCCATCATCATCTGGGCCACCGTCATTACCTGCTGCGGCCACCACGAATATTCCCGAATCTACTGCCATCCGTGCTGCTGTTACGCTTGCACCTTCCCGTTCATTGTCGAGTTTTTGCTGACCTCCTAGTGATAGTGAAATAATATCAGCAGCAAAGTCTTGCTGACACCAATTTATTGCATCCGCTACAATGCTTTCCTCACCAGTATTTTCTCCATTACCATTGTTATTTAGCGCCGCAACCACAGCTAGAGTAATATTTGGTGCGATGCCAATTTGATGACTTTGGCTAACCAGTAACCCTGCCATCATCGTTCCATGTCCAACTGAGCCATAATCAACAGGAACTGTAGAATCACCAATCAAATCTTTGAAAATGACATCAACTCCATCTAATGATGTATGAACTGATGAAAAACCGGTATCAACCATGCAAACTCTAACTCCTTGGCCGTTTAGCCCCTCATCTTGTAATTGACGTACCTCCGTCATTTCAAATGCCCACTCGGATGTAGGTGGCGGTAATTCAACAAACAATAATCCCGATTGCCAGACCAATAGTAGAACTACTGAAAATATTGCAAACAAAGTAATATTGCTGATGAGAACTCGAGTTCTTCTAACTTTAGCAATTGGTTCAGCATAACGAGGTGCCCATCCTGTAACCTCTGCCCTCCATTCATCATGATAGCCCGAAGTTGAGGGATCAATTGCAGACAGAATCCTTCTATCCGATGGCTCTGGTAAGAGGTCAACTCGGTCTAGCCCATCCAATCAAACCACTCCCTAATCCATGTGAATCCAATAATGCGTTTCAATGCTTGTTTATTTGGTTCAATGTATTTGCAAAATATGTGACCTTGCTCACGCTAGAATAACGCTAAAGCAATTACCTATCTAATTCAAATCAGAACTTGGTGGAGCCTTTGTTTCTTGACATCTTGACAGCGCCATATAACACGAGGATTACCAATGCGAATATCGCTATTTGGAATAATACAGATTCTTCACCTGTATCAACATTGATTTGGTATTCCATACTGAAGTCAAAGTCTTCAACTTCAACATCAACATCGTCTGCATCATCGCCGATTACGTCAACTCTGACATCAAACCGGTGGATTCCAGCCTTAGTTGCATTCAGACTAAATACCGCATCAACGGTTTGTCCAGCTGGAATTACAATACCTACTTGCATCTCTTTGCCACCAGTCTCTTGTGGCGTAAGGTACACGATTACTGAAGTTGCATCTAATGTTCCAAAGTTTTCAACAGGTATTTTCATATCCCCAGGCACATCTGAATCATGATTAGATTTAGTAATGATAGCACCTTGGTCTACTCTCAACTTGATACGTGCGGAAGAAATCGTGACATCAAAGGAATCGGTTGTTGTTCCATCTTCACTTGTTACTGTTACTGAAACAGTAAAGCTTCCTTCTGAGAAATCAGCAGGAGCGAATGCAGTAAACATTTGAATTCGGTTTGTATCCTTAGCAATTGTCATTGTGGAACTGGTAGGAGTTATTTCCCAGCCATCTGGAATATTGTCTGCCAGTTCAATAGTGAAAGTGTCATCTCCATTTCCATCGTTGGTTAATGTAAACTCAAAGTTTCTATTGCCTGATGGAGCAATTCCTACTTCTTCTGTAGCATCTGTGATGTTGAAACCATAGGTTTGCGGAACTTGAACATTGATTGAAACCTCGCTACCTGAACCTGTTTCAGTATTCAAGTTAACATTGATCGTGTGTCCATTCTCTAAGTGCCAAACAGTTGCAGCATCTGGAAGAGTTAACTTTGCCTTGAAGATTGAACTATTTGAAACACTGTCATCGCTAGAATTAGCACCAATTCCGAGTGTGATTTCGATTGAATCAACCCATTCACTCTCAGTTGCGTCCCAGAATTGGAGATTCCAATCTGCTTCATCTGGTGATATGTCGACCAATCCAGTTACAACGAATGCATCTGTAGTCTCTGTACCAAGATAGTCTGCTTGAACATCAAATTCTATCTCAGAGAGTGACTCTCCTGCCATCAATTTGTTGTTATCATCATCAATAGTGGTTGCATTTGTAATACTTCCACTAACCACCTGAACACTGGTTTCAGAATTAATTCTCCTGTTAAACTCAAGTGTAATAGATTGTAGGTCTGCATCAATATTACTGTTAACACCAGAATTGTATTTCATCTCAAGTTCATCATCGTGTTGGATGGTGATGAAAGTAGAATCAATGTCAAAGTCACCTGAAGGCAGAAGGAGATTCAATGTTCCATCTGCCTCAATTGGCATTTCCCAAACTAATCCATCTCCAATGCTCACTTCAACCACTACGGCTTCAGTAATCATTGAGTATCCTGCATCATCAGAACCTGCGTGGTGTGGTACACCCTCGATATCCGCCCATGTGGTTGTTAATTCAGCCCAACCACCAAGAGTCATTTCAAGTTCTAAAGTACCACCATTTGCAACACTTGCTTCAAGCAGTCCAATAGCGATTCCACCGCCATTTTCACTAGCATTGTTTTCGGTTACTACTACAACCCAGTCTCCTGGGCTGATAGTTGCGTCCCAAGTAAGTACATCATCAACCATTGTTCCTGTGAGTGAAATAATATCTCTCTCAACATCCAATGCAGGATAGAGTACAATACTTGCATCTGATAGTCTACTTGCTCCTTGGATGTCGGTGATTGTTCCGCTAACCGAAACATTACCTGCATTCATCTCAATGTCATGAGATGTAATTTCATCATATACTGGGAATCCACCTGTTTCTTCAACATCGTATGATTCACTTGTGAATCCTTCCTTGTCAATTGTGACTGAATAGATGTCTCTTAGTGGAACAAATAGGCTCCAAACACCTTGTTCATCTGTTACCACTGTTTCATTGATTGCAGTGTTATTCGAGCCCATAATTGTAACATTAACTTCAGGAACTCCTTCTGTCAAACCAGGTGTGTCATCTTCATTCAAATCCCAGAAGACCTTTCCACCAATTTGTACAACCAAATCAGCTGAAACATTTCCAAGGTTCACTGAATCATTTGAACCATCGGCATTGAAAGGATCACTTGATGTGTTCATTGTCCATTGCTTCTGTGGAATGGTGTTGTTTAGGAATAAACTCCACTGACCAGGATAAACCTCAAAGGTCACATTACCATCAGCATCAGTCTTTTCCAATGTGATATTACCAAGTCCTTCATGGCTGACCAAAGTAACTCTAGTATCCGACAAAGTAGATTCTGTTACTGCTTCTATCAATGTGAAGGAAACTTCAACGGATGTACTAGTCTGTAGCGCAAGTCCTGTACGTGTTGATTCAGCACTTACACTCAAAGCACTGCGCAATTGCTCAGTACCGTTATTATCGTCAAGGAATGGAGCAACTACGACAATCCATTCTCCTTCCTCAACATACTCAGCGAATGTACCGTTTTCATCAGATTCTAGATTAATCCAGTCAGAGCCATCAGAATTCCAAAGTTGGAAAATTGCTGACATTCCACTTCCGTTTGAATCGGTTAGAGTTCCAGAAACAAGGTACTTATTGTGCAATGCAACTGAATAATTATCCATTTCTTCAAGACCCACATAAATGTTAAACTGTGATGTGGAAGAGGTCAAGGAATAATCAGTAGCATTTTCATCCGCAGCCAAAGTTGAATTGAATACTAGAGTATATGCACCCGGTTGTAATTCAATTTCAACAATTCCATCTGAGATATAATCATCAGAGGTGATGTTGATATCTTCAACGAAATCATATCCGGAAGTCAATGTGAAGGCTGGTCTAATCAATGTTCCATTATCCATCTCTCCATCACCGGCTGCATCCATAAAGACTTGGAAGGTTACCATTTGTGATTCTGGGCTAACGATTAATTCAAGCATTGACATTTCAAGGTCTATTTCAACATTAAATCCTTCAACACTCGTACTGTTTAGTAGACCTTCTGGCAAGGAAACATCAGTAAGACCTGCAGGCACGTGAACACCAAATCTACCACTTGAATCTAATTCAGTTGTCCATTCAACACCAGTAGAATCGGTTGCAGTAATCGTTGCCATTTCAAATCCAGGATTTGAAGAATCCCAGAAAGTATTATTGTCATATAGGAAGACTTGTCCATAGACATATCCTGTTGGAGCCAAATACATGATTTCCTGTTCAGCCATATCTGGTAAAGTATCAATGACTCGACCTCCACTCATTGCTGTGAATAACGACATTGTAGTCATTTGGAACTCGTGTCCAGCCGGTAGGCGAATACTGTATGTTCCATTAACATCAGTTGCTGTGGTAAAGAGTAAATCACCTGAGGTGAAATTTACCGCTAATCCGGAGGCAGGTTCGGAGTTTAATTCCTTCAATGTATCATCTTGGCTATTCCAAATCTCATATTCGGTAGTACTATTTATTGCTCTAATAGTTCCATTAACCCAACTCTCTCTTGCATATGTTAATTCAAATGCATCATCCTCAAGAGTTACCTCGTATGAACTAAACAAGATGTATTCATCACCTGTTTCATCGGAAATTGTATAAGGTCCTTGAGCAAGTTCAACATCGACAATTCCATTTTCATCAGAAGTCGCTTCAACAGACATAATGCTGTCCAAATCATTTGAGAATGTTAGAGTTCTATTTGAAACATCTTCTAGTGGATCACCATTGACATCAATTGGTGACACAAGAGTAATCGTCAAATCGGTAAAGGTAGGTATTGCAAAGGCTAAACTAAAGTTTTCAGAGTCACTACGTACAGTAAATGTCTCATTTAATTCATACCATCCATCGTTATCAATGTCAATGCGATAGAAATATTCACCGCTCGTTAATGGTCCATATGAGAAATTACCTTCTTCATCTGTAGTAATTTCTATGCATCCATCACCTGTATCACAAGTTGTTCCATCAGATGATGATTGTGCATAAAGGGTGGAGTCAATTAACTCAAATGTGTGGTTAGCAATTGGTAAATCATCCATTCCAGTCATCTTATCTGCGAAAATTGAACCAGGCAAATCAAGTTCCAAATCATATGATGGATTTATTCCAACGTCTACTGGGTCAGGGAGTAGTACTTCCTTACCGTTGGCTAAGATAGCGATCATATTGTACATACCAGGAACTAATCCTGTTTGATAGAATGAACCTGCTTGAACCATAGGTCCTGAGAAGTGTCCAGAACCAACAAACAGTCCTGTTCCATTAATCGTACCGATTCCTGCAAAAGAACCTGTACCTTCAAAGGTAGCACCTTCAAGAGTCTTTACTAGAGTTGAGGTACCTTCAGATGTCAAACTACCTTGCGCATTTATTTCACCTGAAATCAAGTATACAGTTAGTAATCCAGAAGAATCTGAAATACAAACGGTTTCGTTAGTAGGCATAATAGAACCAGTTTCATTATCGGTTTCACAATCGATGACAGAGGATGAATTTTCAAGCCATGAAGCTTCAATCAATCCATTTCCGTTCCATGTACCATTGCCGAAGTAAGTTCTTGAATCTGCAATAGTTCTAGTGAAAGTCCCAGTGAAATCTTCCGCAAATGCAATTCCTTCACTATCAAATGTCCCTTCTTCGGTAAAGGTTACTTCACCTGTACCCTGAAGGATTCTAGATTCTTCAGTAGTGAATGAACCGCTTGTAGTTGTGATTGAATAGTTATCAGTCATTGACCAAATGTTACGTAGAATGAAATCTGCATCTTCTATTGCATCACCAGCGAATGATTCGTCGCCACTCCATGTAATTAGTCCAGACACACCGCTGCTCTTCACTTCAATGTCGAGTTCGTCAGCAATATCTTCAATTCTATCTGCTTGGTCACCTGTGACGTTCATCTCAGTTTCACCGAGCCAACTCATATTTGCAACATTTCCAAGGATTGCAGTGACATCATAAAGTTCCCTATCATCGTTAACTGCAGTAAACAAATCTTGGAGGTTTTGACCTCCTTCACCAGAGCGAATACTTGCATCAGCAATTGTAGGGTCGTATTCACCGGCGAATGCACTTACACGTATTCTTCCTGCTGGAACTGTGTATGACCAATCACCATTTTCATCAGCATCAGTATATCCAATTGGAATCCAATAAGTATCTTCATCTAAATCAGTTGGTCCTTCGCCAGAGAATGCATCTCTTTCTAACAAGATTCTTACATTTGGAAGACCTTGTCCGTCGTCACTCATTTTAACTTGGCCTGAAACTTCAGCACCAGAATAATACTTTAGAATCTTGACATAGGTATTTGCTTGTCCTGCTGGTATTGTAGGATCTTCACTATACCAATTTGAGATAACAAAGTGATTCATCATTGCCCCTGGAAGAGGTACAGATTGCTGGAAGTAACTTCCTGGAGAACCTTGCAAATCAAAGTGTTGTGCAGGTTGCGGATTACTATCACCTACATCCATTCCAAGTGTACTTGCACCATAACCAACATAGGAGCGGGCCAGCATCGTATCAAAGAATGCTGCAGAATGATCAACTCTCACATCGCTAATTGACAGTAGGTCAACATCTGCTCCAGATTGTTGATTGAGCATATCTTGATACATTGCCTCATCAACTTCTTCTGTAGTCATCTCTTGTTCAAACCCACCACGAGTGGTTTCGTAAACAGTACTCAAGAATGTCTGAACATCCTGTCCAGACAGGATAGAAGGTGCACCGAAAATACCCATCGGTTGACGATTGTTATAGTTCTGGTCTGCAGTATACTTCCCTGCTCTTGGATAGAGTCTGTTGTCAACTGCGAAATATCTTATTTCGTGGTCACGAGAAATTGTTTCACCTGGTGCGCCTTCGTAATCTTGAACTTCGTAGTAATCTTCCATTCCAATAATATCATCATACAAATCAATTATTTCTGATGAAGTAAGTGATTCGTCCAAATGTTGAACTGTCAATGCTAAACGAGCATTCTTCTTGTGAATGTTTGTTGAAACGGAATCAAATTCATCAACTAAATCAGAAGTATACCAATAATCGCCGATAATGTAGTGGGTAGTTGCCAATACTGTGTTCTTACCAGTTCTAATATTATTACTGAAAGTACGGTTTGCTTCAAACTCATCCGACCAATCTCCGTCAACACAGGAAATCGATAAGTCCTCTGTACAAATCATTCTCTCGCCGTCTTCATAGATTCGATAAACAGGTTCGCTGTTACCAGAATGATATCCACGAGCCATCACTACGTCCGTGTTTGTCTTGTATGCTTCAAAGGAACTTTCTATGATTTTGTCGATCATTGCATCATTGTCAACTTTAGTTTCAATAAATACAAATTCGTCATATTCAGCATCGGACAAATGCTTATCCATAATTGCCGAGAAAGTAGTTGTCATTTCGTAATTACCAGTATTTCCATGGTTATATGCAATATCTCCTTCAGCAAGTTGCCAAATGAACATAGAGACCAAATCTTCTTGGCTTCTTGCAAGTAACATATTTCCAGTAGCTGGAATTCCAGACTGGAAGTTATCGGAAACGGATGGGTGTTCTCCATTATTTAGTGCTTGGAAACCATAATCCCACCATGATACGAATGCAGGGCGATCGGAATAGGCATCTTCTGAATCTTGTTCAGCAAGCCAGTCATATGCTTTATTCCATCCTTCATCGTTGAAACCAGAACCAAATGATCCTAGATACCAATTTCCACCATATGGGCTACTGTCTAGCAATGAAAAGCCAAATTCGTCCCATCTTAGAATATCTGGCATTATGTTGTAAATATCCTCGTCCATTTCTTGTTCTCCAATAGACCTAGGCATTGCAGCATCTATTCCGTATGTAGCATGCTGACCTAGTAACATTACCATTACTAGCAATATAGCAGAGAATGATGGAGTTCTCCAAACTGCTTTCCTCATTCCTGTAATTCTATCAGCAGGTGTACGGATTCCGAATTTTCTCCATGAACGAATTAATCCTTCCCAATTGGACCACTTCCAGAGTGAAACCATTCCAGATGCACCTAAAATTGCAACTGCTGGTGTAGCATTAAACATGAAACGTGCTGCGTTCCAAGACATGAAACAAGCAGTTAAAATCCAAATACTGAATACAATAGATGTCTGCTTTCTAGTTCTAAGCCCTTCCCATGCCAACAAGACACCTGTTGTCAGAGATAATACGAATAATATTGGGCCAAAGGAAGCGAATAGTTGTCCACGTGGTGGAGCATTTGCTTCAGCAACTGTATCGAAAATCTTGGTCTTGGCGAAGTACCCTGAACCGGTCAATAGTACATCCCAAGCATTGGAAATTTCTAAGAATTTTAGGACAAATAATAGTGCAAAGAAAATAATTCCTGCAACCATCAAAGTTCCAAGTACTAGTAGCCAAGGCTTGTCTCTAAATCCAATTGTTACATATGAAATTGCTAGAGTAAATCCAAGAATAAACAAGAATGGTTGAAGACCTGTTCCATCAAAGACCAAATCCAACTGCGGGTGAGCATAGAATGGTAGTGCCATCATCAAATTGACGACTAGCATTGTAAGGAACAATACATTGATTGCAGTAGAATCTCTACGGCGGAACATGTTTAGTGCAACTTGAATCGCATAAGCGATGAATAGAATGGATGGTCCAACTACGAAACCTTTCCATCCTAATGAGGCTACTCCAAACGCAACTCCTGCCAAAACAGCATTAGCAAATGCGGATTGGCGCTGAGTCATTACCTCTCGAACTGAATTAATCAATCCCCCGATACTTGCAGAGTTTGTTTTTGATAACCTTTCGCTACCAGCATACTTTACCGCTCGGAGCCAATACATGAATCCGATTGTGATAAACAACAATACAAACGCATCGTGGTCTGCAAGAGCCCAGGTTGTGTGAGTTAAGTGGGCTGGCATGAAGGCAATAAGCCATGCAGCTAGAACTCCTGCAACTTTACCAGAGTGATCTCTTGCGATTGCAGATACTGGAAGTATTGTTAGTGCACCATAAATTGCAGGCAATCCCAACATACTCCACCAAACAGCATCAGATGCATTTTCACCCAAGAATGGTGTAAGAATCATTGCTCCAACAGCCAAAGACCATGTGAATAATGGAGGACGTGGATTAATACCGCCGACAGGATAAAATCTGTCTGCGTCAAAAACTAGATGTGCATTATTTGCAAGAATATAGTCTACAACTCTCTTCATGTACCAAGGGTCAGAACCACCTGTCATATCCCATGTGCCTGTACCACTGGAATTCATTGAAGGAATAATGTACCATTGAATACGAATAACCAATCCAAAGAAGAATGCCATTCCTATCATCAAGGAAGCCCAATGTTCATTCCAAAATTGGCGGGCACCTGAATACTCATGGTCTTCAAGGTTAGCCCATCCGCCATATTTTTCATGAGTAGAAATCTTGTATATTGCAAAACATATGAAGAAAGTAATACCAAACCATGTTAGCGCACCCCAAGAACCTTCGAGTTGAGCATTTGTCCAAAGTCCAGACTCATTCCAACTTGAAACTTGGTATAGAGCCCACATTGAACTCAACAACATAGCACGTGTATTCCAGCGTTCGCTTACCATACCTGCAACAATCATTGCTACTAATCCTGTAAGGAAAGCAGCCCAATATCCAACATAGCCACGGTATCCATCTTCTGAACTAACACCTAATTGGTCAGCTATTGAACCGGAATTGAAATGCCAAAGAGATGCGATGTGAGCCAATGCCCAAACTGCAAGTGCTATTTGTAATGGCAAATTCCCCTTATGATATCCATTTTGATTTGAACCAAGGAATGAGAACCATCCTTCCTCTCCTGCTGGTATTAGTTTTCCACGTGCAAGAGTTGCTATCAATGCTCCAACTACAATGAAGATTGTAAGGTAAGAAAAGAACACATATGCTGCTGCGGCTCTTTCCAAATTATGAACCAAGACGCCTCCGCCATCTTCCTTTAGGAAAGTATAGATGTGGTCAGGAGAAAATGAGCCCAATGTGGCTTGAGCCATAAGCAGGCTGAAATGATATCCAATTGCTGTAAAGGTCATAATTGTAAACAATTCAAATCTACCTTTTGACTCTAACATCTGTCCGAAAAAGACAATCAGGAAGAAAATACCAGCATTAACAGCACCGAGCGTTGTAAATGAATTTATTAATTCAGCACCGATGAATGCAACAATCAAAGAAGCGAGGGAAAGATTGATGTTTGCAAATGAGTCATTGTCCCGTAGCACACGAGGCAGGGTTGCAACTATGCCGGCAATAACTACTACAGCCATAGGTGCAAGGGTGGTCATGTTTAGATCAAAATTAATTCCTGTAATCTTGATGGCAGCGATTGCAAGCAGCATTGCTAATGGCCCAATTAGCCATGATAGTAATGGTGTTTGCGAAGTACCTGTTTTTTGTTCCATTTTGTTTCCCTCAATAGGTTTTGCTTACAGTCTAAAGACTGGAGCGAGTTCGCCACTTGAGAGGCCTTCTTAACAGTGACGGGTTGCTCACAACACTGACCTACTCCGCAGTACCCCTTTTAGCAACATTTACGAACTTATATTTTTTGCAGTGGAAACCATCGCCGGAGTCATAATAATTGGTCCGTAAAAATACATTAATAATCAAATAACTGCGCCATATAATTATAATGCTCTATGACCAATATCAGTTCGATAATGTGAGCCATCTAATTTAATTCGAGAAATCAATTGATATGCAAGAGTCCTTGCTTCGACTAAAGTATCAGCGATAGCAGAACATGATAGTACCCTTCCGCCAGTTGAAATATAGCCGCCATTTTCATCAACCCCAACACCCGCAAAATTGACCCATGTAGTCCCATTCTCCGAGACAATATCCTCAACGATTAAGCCATCAATTGACCTGCCTTTAACCGGAGTTGCAGGATACCCTTCGGCTGCCAAAACAACAGTTAGTGCTTGTTTATCATGGAAGGTTGTCTCCTGTTCAATCAGGCCATCTGTTGCTGCTGAATACAGCAGTGTGTAAAGATCCGAAGAAATTAATGGCAAAGTAATTTGACATTCTGGGTCGCCAAACCTAACATTGAATTCAACGACATTAGGATCGCCTGATTCTGTAATCATTAACCCCACGAAAAGAACCCCACGATATGGTATTTCTTGATTCGAAAGATATTTGTGCATCGGTTCAACGATTCTTTGTATTGCTCTTTGATGAACTATTTCTGTGACTACTGGCGCAGGGCAATATGCACCCATCCCCCCAGTATTGGGGCCGATGTCTCCGTCATATGCGCGTTTATGGTCTTGAGAACATGGTAATGTTACGTAATCGGTACCATCCATAATAACCAGCATACTGGCTTCTTCACCTGGCAAGAAATTTTCCAATAAGACTTTCCCATCCGAGATAATTGATGCACTGATAAATGCCTTCGCTTCTGCTCTATCAGATGTGACAACTACTCCCTTTCCACCTGCCAATACATCTCTTTTTACAACCCAAGGATTTTGAGAAAATTCATCAAGAGCAGCATCAATATCAGACTCACTATCCAAAACATGAAAATCTGCGGTTGGAACCCCAGCATCACGCATTACTTGTTTCGCATGCAACTTTGAGCCTTCTAGATTTGCTAGTTTGGCAACTGGGCCAAAACAAGGGATGTTGACTAAAGATAGGGCATCTGCTAAGCCAACACACAACGGTGCTTCTGGACCTGCAATAACTAAATCTGCAGCCAATATTGTAGCCAATTCAACAAGTCCCGATACATCTGTGGCTGAAACCGAATGGTTTGTCGCAAAGTGTCTCGTTCCCGCATTACCTGGAGTACAATGCACTTCTGCGACTAACTGGCTTGGAGCAAGTTGTTTGCAAATTGAATGCTCTCTGCCGCCACTTCCGACTACAAGAACTACGCTTCCCGCCATATTATGATGTCAATGACGGCACCACATAAGCAAAGCGCGTAAAAATACTGGAGGCTGGGAACAGAATAGGGGGTTTGTTCATAGGTCTAACTGCTTTGGCAAAAACATGACCTCAATCTTATCCTCGTCAGAACAAGCTGAAAGTCTAATTTCAGAGTTGACTATTATTTCTGCTGCATTGATGGTGTTGTGGCTCTACCTTCCAGGTTTTTTAGCCAATACTTTTGCAATGATGTGGGGCAAATGGCTGCCAAAAACGGGCTATGGACCTTGGCCAATTGATGGAGGTAGAAATTGGAAAGATGGGAATCGAATTCTCGGAGATGGGAAAACTTGGAATGGTTTGATTGGAGGTTCAATTACTTCTGGAATAATGATGGTGCTCATTGTGTTGCAGATGGGAGAACCTACTGCATTGAGTGAGACTAAAGCCACTATATTCATCCATCCTTTAACTGGGTATGAGGGTAGTTGGTGGGATACTGGGTCACAGATTTCAAGCGCTTTTATTTTGGGAACAATACTCGGATTTAGTTGCCTATTAGGCGACTCTGCTGGCTCATTTGTTAAGCGCCGAAGGGGTTTGAAGAGAGAAGGCGATGTTTCATCTAAAGCACCATTATTAGACACACTCCCTTTTGCAATAATGGTCTTCGCCTTTGGAATATTATTTTTGGGTGATGCGTTGATATCAGATACTAATCTGCTTCTTCCGATGCTGATTATCGTAATCATTACGCCGATTTTGCATAGAACATTCAACGTAATTGGATACAAAATTGGCTGGAAAGACGTACCATACTGAGTTTGCAAACCGGCAAAGCCTTCATGTGCGTCCTATTGCTCAAATAGCATATGCGCCGAACACTATTGGTTACAATTCTCTTAATGATTGCAACCTTTTCATCAATTCCGATTACATCAGCAACTGCACCTAGTGGCAATTCAGAAGAAATAATTTCCTCCTCCACAACTTGGGATGAAGATGGTACACTGAACGGAACTCTTCTAGTAGAGTCAGGTTCATCATTAACAATTAATTCTAATGTTTCAGTGGTAACTGGTTCTAGTATTACAGTTGAAGAGGGAGCAACACTGAATTTGAATGGAGATTTAGTTGGCGCTGAATTAGACTCATTGTTGAGATTACAAAGTGATTCAAGTTTAATGTTTAATCTTGGCGACGTGGCAGAATCCGGAACAATGAGACTTCAATTTGATCACCAAATTATGGCCGATGCTCAATTTGACATCACAGTTGGTGGAATCACGATTGATGCAGGTGAGCAAGAATTTGTAGATTTTACAGTACCACTGAATGGTAGCGACATTATTGTGGATTTTTCCACATTCTATTCGGTTATCACCCATATTGAATCGGTGTCTTTCGCACACAGTGGTGGTACCGTAGTGAATTATATCCCACTGGAAATGTCCTACGAGAGAGCGAGTTTGGTTTGGTTATCTTCATCATTCAGCATCGATGTTCTTGGAAGTTTTACAATGGATTCAGCAACTCTTGATGGAGCTGATTTGAACTGTGTAGGACAGTGTTCAATAACAGGTTCGCAATTAACTGGTAGCGCTCCAATTAACATTCAAACCGATGGAGCATTGACAATCACCGACAGCAATATTGCCGGTTCACGTACCGATGAGGATATTGTTGCCCACGATGCAGCAGGATTAACCTATACCTCAAACACCGGTACAGGAGGGGATACTGATTCCTGGATTCGTTTATTGTCCGAGAGAATTATTCAAACCAATGGTGAAGGAATCAAAGTAGATCAGACCGGAATAGGATATGCAAATTATACACGTTATGATGAGACAAATGAAACTGGTATTGTAAGTATTGGCAGTAGTGAGTTTAGTCGCATTGTAGAATGGATGGATGGAGACGGACAAGTATTTGCGGAAACTGGCGAATTGACATTGACTGTTACATCTGGATGGGGGACTTTTAGCACTACAGTTGCAGCCCCGCATACAGCATATGCAGAAGTAAATGTGTCACTGCCTTATATCTCAATTGATGATATTGACATGGAGGATAATTTTGCTAATGTTAACGAAAGTATCGGATTCATGCTAACTGTTAGCAATAAGGGGAGTTCTGAGGCTACAGCAAATATTCGATGCTATGTTGATGGGGAAGACGTTGATACCGCTCCATCCACAGTCACTGTCACTCTTCTACCTGGAGAAGTGAGTGAAACTCCTGTGAGTTGGTATTCATATGAAGATGGCTTGAAAGTTATCACTTGTAAAGCGTTAATACCGGATATTCTTGAAGGTTTTACTGATGAAATTACTAATGTTGAAGGGGCTAGTTCGCAAGAAGTCTCTTGGACATACAAGGATGAAGTTGCTGATGCACCTCTTATTATTTATGGAACAGTAGTTCTTGCTATCCTCGCTGGGCTTTGGTTATTCACAAGAAACAAAACTTACAATGATACTGAACTTGAAGAAGAAAAACAGTACAGTGAAGGTATTGAAGAAATCGCTACTGAAAGTAACGAAGATTGATGTTCAATTCTATATCAATGACTTACAATCAACTGCATACTGAGTTCTCAGATTCCGCTTCACTGTCATCCCAAGCAAGATCCCAAGCATATTCATCAATTACTGTAGTAGGTGATGATGAATACAAATCATTGGTAATAGTTACTTCAAATGTATAACATCCATCATCTTCGTAAAACTGATCTCTCTCTAAATACTCTGCACCAGCATCGTCTTCTGCTGTTCCAGAAAGACCAAGCCAGTATACGGTTTGTCCAGAAACAGCACCGCTAACTTGACTATTCCACGTAGCATCGATGCCATCAACAACGATTGTACTATGAGACCAAACAACATTGCCTCCATACTTAATATTGACATCGACTGAATAGTCAGTTGCAATGGTCTTGTAAGTGGAAAGTGAACTACCTCCTCCGTCCATTGGACCATCACTAGGATTCATCAATCCAAGTGCAAGTTCAATTCTAATACCTTCAACTACCACTCGGGATGGTTCGTTTTCACTACCCTCTGTTGTTTCTGTCACAGTTGAAAACTTGACAGATGCATCATTCATTTCACGATTCATTAGTGAAGGAGTTATCTGGATTGTAGAAGAACCATCTGAAGAAGATGTAACTGTTAATTGATAATCTGTTAGCACCTTGCTACTGTAATCCTCTGAATTAGCGGTGAAAATATCTTCAAGGCTGACTGTAAAGCGGTGCATGTCGTTAGATAATTCACTGCTATCACTCCAAACCTCTATTCCATTTGCAGTGATTGATGCAGTAGCTGAATTAAATGAACCTCTAACCAAGAAAGATAGTTCGTCTTTATCCTCACTGATGCTCAAATCTGAAACCCCTACAGCTGAATTTTGGAAACTCATACCTGCAATGTATGGAACTGTTGTGATCATTAGGTAACCGACAACAAGAACAACTGTTTTTTCACGACCAATTGCATCCCATACTAGATAGAAAGAGCCACCCAATAAGGCCAGTGGAACGATTCCAAATGGAATTGGACCAAGATAATCTTGTAACTCATATGAACCGAGAAACCACATTAAGATGAATCCAACTAGGGCTAAGCCGTATCCGATTTTTCCATTTGTAGAAATATTAGCAAGGCTCAATGGGTTACCTTCGCTTGAACTATCATTGGTTACACCTGCTGCTGAATTGGAGTCCTTAGGAGGGGCTGCTTTGATTTCTTCAGCAATGGTTGCAGGCTCGATTACTTCAGCCTCAATAACACTTTCATCCTTGGCTGCATTCGCTTTATCCAATAATCCACCCATACATTTCCTCTCCGCTTATACTGTCTTTACAGCAAGGGTGTTATCAATCAAACCCTTGGAAGCACTGAAACCAAGGCTAATTCGCGAGGTTGCAAGAATTGCCGTTACAGACCGGGCGCGCATTCACGCCATTCTGAAACGCCTTCTTCCTCGTCTTCTGAATTGAGACGTCTACCTACTACTGCTGCAGCAAGAGCGATCATTGAAAGTGCTGGTATTACTTCGAAACCAGGAAGATAAACACCACGAACATAGATGGTGACCATTTGTGATTCACGCATACATCCACCGTTTTGACAAGCGAAGTCAGACTCCGCATAGAAATCTAATACGTGGTAAGCATCTGTCCATCCTTGGTTCTTAG
>Ga0209047_1001103_pt1 | contig 20680 bp, 20 predicted proteins | sample SaaInlV_165m_DNA_3_FD_184681 | JGI IMG/M metagenome (GOLD analysis project Ga0209047, IMG submission 184681) | Marine microbial communities from expanding oxygen minimum zones in the Saanich Inlet - Saanich Inlet SI037_S3LV_120m_DNA (SPAdes)... | ecosystem: Environmental > Aquatic > Marine >...
TGTTAACGCCCAATTAGAAGAATTAGAAAATCAACTTCAGCAACTTCAACACATCAGACTAATGGAAGAAAATCGAAGATAGGCATTCTGAAGAGCAAAACAATGTCAAGAGATGAATAATTTTCGTATCTTCAATCACCAAACTTGTGTTGGATAATCTCTGAATACAATTGCAATTCGATTGAAGAAACTTTTCATACCAACAACTGGAAATAATGCATATAATTCACGAGCATCGGTTGTTTCGAATCCAAGTTCAATCATAGCATGAACAACAGCCCTCATTGCGGCTTTGTCTGGATTATCATTACAATATCGGCCAGAATTCATCGCTTCCTGGCCATATTCCATCGGCTCCCCATGTTTCATCAACAGGCTAACGGCTCTCTCTGTCAATTCGCGTGATGATTTCGGACCTAGAAAAGTTCTCAAATGGTCTCGAATAGTAGAGATTTGCAATGTCAACAATTTTCTACGATTTTCGTGAGAATTATCATTTGGAGAACGGCGATGAAGAGAGTGATTAACTGGAATATTTCTTCGTAAATGTTTCTCTATTGTTTTTATTGCTTTAGCTAAGTCATTTCTATCAATTTTCCATTCCGCAACAAGTTGATTGGCACGATTTTCTGAACCTAAATCAGCATTTATCACAAGTGCTGCGGCAGCATAAACTCGTTTTCGATATTCAGAAGCCTCAACCTTATTTTCTGGCCCGCCTTTCAATTTATCACGATTAAAAGAAATACCGCGAACTTCGTTCGCTTTATCCAATAATTTTTTGACATCGATAACAACTTTACTCGGTTCACCCGCCTTCTCAATTTGCTCACATATTGCTTCTGAATATGTTAGGCGACGATAACTTTCTCGTTTCTGTAATTGAATTATTATCTTTGCTATTTTCGAACCTTTTTCAGGCTTGATCTGAGAGCCAAGTGCTGAAACATGGTTGGCGATTCGACTCGAATCTCTCTCACTAGGGAACTTATATCCATTATCATATCCTAACTGTTGATGTTGAATCCCACATTCAACACAATGATAGTGACTATCGCCACTTTCAATTTTGGAACCGCCACAGTTTTGGCAGCATTCATCTTCATTTTTTTTGTTGGGTTTCGCATTATTTTTACTCATATTTTTCGCCTCAGACGCCCTCCAAAGCAGTGTCGAGTATCACCCCGATTAGTCGCCGCCCCTTCCGGACTTGGGAGGTGGTGTCGGGAGCCTAATGAATATGATGGTGAAATGATTGATTACGACCCCCATTCAAGGGTTTTTTGTAGAATCCGCCTTGAAAACTATTAGAGGAATAGGTGTTATTATTACCTTAAAAATAACATTAAAAATCTAATCATTTGAACAGTTTTTATTAGAGATAATACTAGTTAATTCAAATTAACAATTTTCTTCTCGCCATTTGTTCAAATTAAGCACTCCAATTACAATATCTTTCATTGTAAAACCGTCTTCATTTGATTCAAGAGCTATTCGAATATATTCAATCATTTCATCATCAATATCTTTTCCAAGTAAAGTTTTGATAATCAAATTAACACTGATTTTTTGCCTATCGAGATTTTCTAATACTTTTTCAAACTCCTCGATCTTTTTTTTATCTTCATCAATCAATTCAATGCCTCCAATAATTTGTATTTCAGGCAATCTTCATCAGTCCATTGACTCAAAGGACCTGATGACTCAATTGTTAATTGCTCGGTGTCTTCTAGGCCTTTTGCAATTATGTTTCTAGCAATTTTCATGTGGTCATGACCGAGTACATATGCCATATCGAGAAGTGGAGTGTATGCAGTGAGAGTATTAGTGTCAGTTTTCGACCAATATGCGTCTCTAGGGTGGGTGTGAAGCCACAATTTGTAGGGCGCAATCGAGCCTAGCGGCGGTGACATTGCGACACGGCCGGCTGTACCGACATCTACCCAGACTTTTTCGGTTGAATCAAACAACAAACTAACCTCTCTTCTCATACTATCAGCAAGATCCCACAAGGATTTCCAATCCTCATTTATTGCGTGTGCAGCAAGGGTTTCTCTGATTTTTATTGAACCGTGATTGTTAGAATCGATTTCAAAATTTAGTTCGGATTCTGGATGAATCATAGGAGTCACAGGTTCTCGAGGCTCATACTCAAGAGGTTGATACTCTATCTGAGGTAATTTTCCGGCTGTACCAAATGTAATGTTGGCTGTTTGCGGGTCAGGTCGCATCGCATTATCATCTCCAGAAATAATACGGAGAGATTGCAGAATCCATTGAGCACCATGTGCTGCAGCGAGTAAATATCCAAATTGGATGTTTCCTGATTCGATAGCACCATCAAATTGGCAAGATTGAGATTCCTGGTCGGGAGTTAATTGTTCGAGCAATTTTCTATCAACCGAATCATCGATTGCGACATAACCATCGCCAAGGCAGCGCAAATCAAGAAAATATCGACAATTGTTGTGAACTACTCGTCGCGCTTGATGAGAATCTACTGCGACGATGACGAGGTCACAATTATGCAAATCATCTACTTGACGAACATCCCATCCACAAGCTTCGATTGTGAGTATGGATGAGCGGTATTCTGACATCTGATCTGAAATAGCATAGACTTTTTTCATTCCAATATCTGAGCGACTAAATCGTTGATGAGCAAGATTCGATTCGGAAACAATATCTGAATCGTAAATACAAATGTGTATTCCACCGAGGCTTTCAATCAATTGACCTCGGTGCAAAGCTGTAACCAACGTCCACATCAAATTCGAGCCAATGCCACCTGCACCGACTATTCCAATCACAATTTCATCATCCAATTCTGCCAATTGTTCTATTTTACCATCTTCTTTCGCCATTATTTCACCTTCTGTACCAATTTCTGTTCACTTTTCGTTCACTTTCTGCAAGTCACAAGGTGAAAATAAAAATCCCACCCTATTCAATTTGTTTAGAGTCACTCTCGGCGGCAACCCGCAGCCAATCACGGCCGAGAGAGACTTGAAGAAAATCCGTCAGAGAGCAAAATTCTGCTCTCAGTCATCCTTGTTGAGTCAGTCAATACCCACCAGTCAAACCAGGCATTATGTGGATTGTACCAACATCATTCCAGTCAGCGTTAGCGAGATCATTCGCTTGCACCATCTGATTGTTGCGGTAAACCCAGTGGCCCTGATTGCTTTCGACGAGGTTGATTGTCTCCTCTTTCGTGAGCGTCAGAGCGGAATGCCCAGTGTGATCAGCAAATACAACTTCTGTAGTTACGTTATCCATGCACTGTCCTCCTTTCTTGGTTCTTATCTTTCTCGAGCTTCCCTATTTTGTGTCCGGGCGCAGACATAACACAAGATTTGGGTTCTGACACCTTATGAAGGAAACAGAAAATCTACCAATTCTCTTGTGATAATGAGAGGTTAAGAAATAAAATTCATTGATATATTGCATTTTGTAACCATTTCATACTGTAAACTAAATATGACTGCGTGATACCAAATCTGCTGATTCACATGTACGGGGATGGTTCACTGACACCTATTGAAGCCTACAAAAGAACGGTTGATGGTTTTCGAAGCACTGGATTGCAAGATCTCGGTTTGGACGAAGAAGCCAAAGGAATCAATGCATTATTTGAAAGTGATACGGAAAAATGGGAAGTTCTGATTCAATTTTTTGACGAAAATAAATACGAAGTTCGCTCAAGATCTGTCTGGAAATTATCAGATAATAATATGATTCAAGCCGAACAATTGGTAGAATTGGTAGACAATAGAGACCAAGGGTTCGATTTTAAATTGAATAATAAAGGTGCATTTGAAGTTAAATCAGTCAATCAAATTCCAAATAAAGATGGATTTATGGAATTGATGCGGACATCGATAATCGATAATATTGGAGCTTACGAATCCTATTCTAGAATGCTCAGACAATTGCATCAACCACAAGAAGATACCACTATCATAATCAATTAATCCTCCAGAACCCATTGGCTAAGGGAGATGTTAAGCCAATAAAATACCCGAAACGCACCGCGTTTTGGAAGCATTTCATTGAAAAGTGAGGGCACGCCCCGCGTGGCCATGGAAACCACCTACATCATGCTAAAACCCGACGGCGTACAACGTGGATTAGTCGGAGAAATCATTCAGCGATTCGAGAATAAAGGCCTGCGATTAGTCGGTTTGCGACAAGTTATTCCCTCATTAGAGACCGCTCAGGCACACTATGCAGTTCACTCTGAGCGCCCATTTTACCCAGGCCTCATCAAATTCATCACATCCGGGCCAGTTGTAGCAATGGCATGGACTGGCGTCGACGCAATTAGCGTCGCACGCAACCTGATTGGGCCGACCAATGGTCGCGATGCAGCTCCAGGTACAATTCGCGGAGATTTCGCAATGGACATCGGTCACAACATCATTCACGGCTCGGATGCAGCTGAAACAGCAGAGTTCGAATTGGGACTTTGGTTCCCAGATGGTCTGTGCGAATGGACTTTAGACGCTGAGAGTCAAATTTACGAGTGAATAAACAACTTTTCAGAGGACTGTGCATGAGGTGGGTTGGATGGAAAACCGCAGACAACCTATCGTTTCCGTTCTAGGACACGTTGATCACGGCAAAACTAGCCTACTCGACCATATCCGTGCATTGGGTACGGGTCGTCAAGCCAGCGTGATGGACCGAGAAGCTGGTGGCATTACCCAGCATATTGGTGCTACAGAAGTTCCAGCAGATTTGCTGAACGAACTTTGTGGACCGTTAATGGGCGGGAATACTTTCGAATCACCCGGACTTTTGTTTATCGATACACCCGGCCATCATTCCTTCTCTACGCTGAGGGCTCGTGGTGGCTCACTCGCAGATGTTGCGATTTTGATGGTCGATATCAACGATGGATGTATGCCTCAGACTATCGAATCTATTCGAATTTTGAAAGCGGCGAAGACGCCTTTCGTAATCGCTGCTAACAAAGTCGACCGGATTCACCGCTGGGAATCGGTACGCGACCGTCCTATGGCTCTGGCTTTGCGTAACCAAACTACCGAAGCTCTGGGTTATTTTGATGAAAAATACTGGAAATTGGTCGGATCATTCGCTGAACATGGCTTCAATCTGGAGCGCTATGACCGAATCAAGGATTTCACTAAGGAAATTGCATTGGTTCCTATTTCTGCGAGAGAAGGCGAAGGAATTCAGGACTTATTGGCTGTCGTCATCGGTATGGCTGAGCGTTATTTGGGCGACAAACTGACTGATATTGAAGGGCCTGGTGAAGGCACAGTTCTCGAGATGAAAGAAGAGCGAGGCTTGGGTAAAACTCTCGATGTCATTCTCTATCGTGGCTCTGTCAAGAAGGGTGATGAAATCGTTCTGACAACTGAAGATGGTGGAATATCCACTCGGGTTCGTGGAATGTTCTCCCCTCGTGGCATGTCTGAGATGCGTGATGCTGGAGATCGTTGGGATTCTTCTGACGCGGCTTTTGCTGCGTCAGGATTGAAAATTTCCGCCCCAGATTTAGATGGCGTGCTCGCGGGCACGACAATGCGCGTTGTATCGAGTGAAAAAGAACGCACTGCTGCGATTTCTCTTGCAAATAAAGAAGCGAATATCTCTGTTGAATTGGAAGAAGAAGGCGTGACTATCAAAGCCGATACTGTTGGTGGATTGGAAGCTCTTGCCAAGGAATTGGGAGAGATCGATATTCCAATTCGCCACGCGACCATTGGCAAGGTGAATCGTCGCGATGTGCGAGGAGCTGAGAATGCAAATGATCCTCTTCATCGAATCATTATGGCATTCGCAACCGATATTTTGAGCGATGCTCAGACTGAAATCGATAATTCCGAAAATGGAGTGAAATTCATCGATTCAGACATCATCTATCGAATATTAGAGGAGCGCGAGGAATGGGTTGAGACTCGAACTCGCGAATTGGAAGAAGAATCACGAGAAGTTGTGGTATATCCTGGCCGAATTAGATTGCTTCCCGACCACACTTTCCGGGTTTCAAAACCTGCTGTTGTTGGGGTTCGTGTGCTCGCTGGACGCATTCATGTTGGCCAGAAGTTGCTGAAAGATGGATTGCCTTCTGGCCGAATAAAGTCGATTCGTTCCGGCCAAGATACGATGAAAGAAGCGATTCAAGGTGCAGAGGTTGCTGTCGCAATCGATGGTGTTACCGTTGGCCGACAAATCGAAGAAAACGACATATTGCTCGTCGATATTCCAGCTTCTCACGCGAAGAAATTACGTAAGATGGATCTTACTTCAGCAGAGAGGGAAGTACTCGAAGAATTGAGTGAGATTCATCGAAAGACCGACCACTTCTGGGGTCGCTAATACTACTTCACTAACACTGTGTTCTCACAATAATGAAGTTAGCAAAATACTCAACCAATTTATGCGTTGAGTTCATGAAGACTTGTCTATCCGTATAGGATATGCGAGCAGCGGCTCATCTTCTTGGTCTGTTAACTCCACTTTCTGCCGCTCTCGGCCTTTATTTGGGCGGTTGGTGGATGGCGATGACTATCTTTTTGTTACTCGGACTCTACCCAATTATGGAATTTATATTTGGTGAGAGCGGCCCGGTTGAGCCGAATACCGAAGGCTTTGCCTTCGATGTGATAATTCACCTTCACGCCTTTGCAGTGCCACTAAATATCGGATATTTACTCTACCTTATTTCGGAATTCGGATTTTCAAATTTGATGTGGCTCGGCGTCATTTCAGTCGGATTTTCTTCGGCAACGAGTGGCATCGTTACCGCACATGAATTGGGACATCGTCGTCCGAAATCTTTCTCCTGGTGGCTAGCCCGACTCGACTTGCTCTGCGTAAATTATCTGCATTTCACCGTCGAACACAATTACACTCATCACAAGCACTGGGCGCGTGAAAATGATCCGACTTCCTCAGAATTAGGCCGAGGATTATACGTGCATTTAATCAACACAATTCCTCGACAAATCAATGGTGCTTATAGAACAAAACCGAAGGAAATAATTTTTGGATTTGTTTTACAATTCGCTCTATTAATCGGATTATTTTGGATTTCAAAATATGTATTTGCTGCCTTCGTAATTCAAGCGGCTTTCGCGATTTTCCTACTCGAATTCACCAATTATTTGCAACATCACGGCCTCTCACGCGGCTTAGATGAGCGTGCTGAAGCGAAGCATGCTTGGGAATCTCGCAATCGCTGGTCACGTTGGACTTTGATGGAATTACCTCTTCATCCGGCGCACCATTTGAAGGCTAGCTTGCCATATCAAAAACTAGCTACTTACGATGATGCTCCACAATTGAAATATGGATATTATACACTGTTTTGGTTCTCGCTCTTTCCACCTCTTTGGCATCGGGTAATGGCTGCTGAAATTGCGAGAAATAGCCAATTAATCTCCGCTTAATAATAGATTTTCGTAAACTAGGCTCGAATAATGATTGATGCGTGAAGCGTTCATCTGTCGCTTATTCTTTTATAGGAAAAAAATAGGGGGGGTGATATGACTATGGCTGCAAGCGACCCAAAGTCTCGCGAATTGATTCAAACGGTTTCGCAGATTTCGAATAGTTTGATGAATGAAGTATCCAAGGTAATTATTGGTAAACAAGAAAACCTTCGTCGAATTCAAGTTGGAATTTTATCAAATGGAAACATGCTCATCGAGGATTTCCCCGGTCTGGCTAAGACGCTGATGGCTAACACATTCGCAACAGCATTAGGTTGCAAGTTCAAGCGTGTTCAGTTCACTCCCGATTTGCTTCCAGCAGACATCATGGGGACATACATGTATGACCAACATGCAGGCGAATTCAAACTTCGTCCAGGTCCTCTTTTCACCAATGTTTTGCTAGCAGACGAGATTAACCGAGCACCTCCGAAGACACAAGCTGCTCTGCTTGAAGCGATGGAAGAAAAGCAAGTGACAATTGAAGGAATTACTCACAAGTTACCCGCTCCTTTCATCACAATGGCTACACAAAACCCGATTGAGCAAGAAGGAACTTATCCTCTACCAGAGGCTCAAATGGACCGTTTCTTGATGAAAATGTCGATGGGTTACCCGAATCGCCAAGAAGAAAAGGCAATTTTGCAACGCAGAAAGTTGCGTGGAAAAGACGAGCACGATATCGAGCAAATCACTTCGCCGAAGAAAGTCGTCGCAATGCAAAAGGCGCTAGAGACCGTTCATGTCGATCCAGCTATTCTCTCCTACATTGTCGAGTTAGTTCACCGCACTCGTGAAGATCATCGAGTTATCACCGGCGCTTCACCACGTGCAAGTCAATCACTATTCAAAACCAGCCGAGCGAGTGCAGCAATTGATGGGCGCGACTATGTTATTCCAGACGATATCAAGAATGTTGCATTACAAGTTGTCAGCCACCGTATCATGCTGAAGCCTGAGTCGAAGATTCGCGGAGTTACCGGTCAACACATCATGAGAAAGATTCTCTCAGAAGTGCCAGTTCCTGTAATCCAATAATCCTCGAATTCTACGAGAAATATTTTGTCGCAAACCAAAGGCAAAGCATCGGCTTGCTGATTTATCTCATTCACAAGTGAAAGATATTTTACTTGTGAGTGGGCGAATGACTTCGTGGGTCTGTTAGAAATTTTGCGTCCGGCCAAAGATGTGCCTACCACTTGGTGGAGTGCGGACGATGCGATGACGCTTCGACCAAGGTTTTCGACACTAGTCATTTTGATTATTGGATTGTGGATATTCGGGACAGGTGATGCGGTACTTATTGCTGCGGGAATTGGCAATGCACCGTGGACAGTTTTGGCAGAAGGAATAGCCCTACAAATCGGTTGGTCTATCGGTCAAGCGACCTTTCTCGTAAGCGTACTTGTACTCGGATTCTGGCTACCTTTGCGAGAAAAGCCGGGTGTTGGAACGATTTTGAATGCAATATTGATCGCAGCTGCAATCGAGATAATGCTGCCATTTTTGCCAACTCCGATTAGCCTCATAGGTGGGGTAGCTCAAGTTATCCTTGGCGTAATTTTGGTTGGGATTGGTAGCGGACTTTACCTGACTGCAAATCTTGGCCCAGGCCCGCGTGATGGAACGATGACTGGCCTGACTCGGGTGACTGGAATCTCGATTGGTCGAGTGCGTGGCGGTATTGAAATCAGCGTACTTCTAGCCGGTTGGGCACTCGGTGGAACATTCTGGATTGGAACTTTCATTTTCGCATTTTTAATTGGACCAGTAGTTGCAATCTTTCTCAATATTGCAGGAAAAATTGGTCATAAATAAGTCAATGATAATGCCATAATATTCCACATTGAATGACATGCTATTGTAGGGACTAGACTATCTGTCTTGATTCTAATCCATCCATAAATAACTCCTCCAATGAATACTTGACCAATGATAAATGGACTAACATGAACTAGAGCAAACAAAGATGCACTCCAAAGAATTGCTGGCCAATCCCCATGCATTCTTCTGACTGAATCTAATATATATCCTCTAAACATCAATTCTTCAACTATCGGTGTAAGTATCGCTATACTAATGAATAATAATAATATTTCAATTACATTTGAATCCCAAGAGGTTCCTAAATTAGTATTTAGTGAAAGAGATCCAAATATTCCTGCGATAATTGCAGCATATATTGCAGTTAAAATTAGATCTAACATTGTGACTATTATTGGAATAGCAATTATGAATATCAATGCTCTTTGAACAGAATAGATTTCTAACATTTCTTTCGTTTTAGAAATACTACCATCAACTTTGATGAATAAAAGAATTAAGAATATCATGAGAGTTTGCGATATGATCAGTGCGACTGAGAATGCTGGTCCGAAAGAAATACCTATGAGGAATGTAAGGGCAAATAATACGCAGAAATGGATCAAGCTGGAGGCTATGAACCAAATAATGAGAAATGAGATTATGATTAACCAAGATACCCATTTTTTATCGCTCGCTCCAATGAATTCTGAATTCATCGAAGTATTTTCATTATCTGTTTCGAATATACCTTTGAGAGAACCTTCTCCCGACAAATCCCATAATTGCTTAGCTTTTGATTTGCTATATCCATGAAATAAACGGCCGATATCTCCTAACTTTAATGGTTCATTACTATCTGAAAAAATAGAATTTATTTCTCGGTTGGTCATACCAATTTTCGAATTAAAATGTGGTTCAATATAATTGTAGGAAAGATAGGCTACAACGAAAATATAAATGATGGAAAATAGAAAAAATGAAAACCAACTATTTGCCAATAAAAAATTTATTGAAAGTAATAATACAATGAAAACTAATGTTCCTTTCGAAGGAAAACTACCAAGGAAAGAACGGCCAAATGGTCCGATGCTTCTCTGTTGCCCTTCATAGACAATAAGCTGGAGATTCTCACCCACGAATATCTATTCCTCAGATGCATCCTCAATAATTTGTTGTTTTTTCAATTCTGCTTGAAGAGTTACCAATTCAAGATATGCAGTTCGTGCCTCTAGATATTTTTCCATCTCATCTAAGTAAGATTTTTTCTCAGCAGCATATAGGCTTCCATCCCGTGCATTTGCATCCATTTTGTATAATATTGTGAAGAAAAAGAGAGTTAATAGTAACGGACCAAAGAGCATTAGAGAATTATCATCCATATTATATGTATTTCCATATACTTCAGATCCTGAACCAACAATCACTGATAATATCACAATACTAGGCCATAAAATCAAATTTGCCAATAATAGAACCCACTCATATAATTCGTATTCTGATCTTCGGCTAGGTCGACTAGGTTTTGAAACTGGGGCCTGTTCCATGTAACTACCAAACTCATCCACAAAGGTATTGAGATATGAGGGTTCTGTATTATCATCAATAATCGCTAACGCACTTGTATCAATTTCAGAGATATTTTTATTCAACTTAGTTTTATCTCGATATAATGGTAATGATATTGCAGAATATAATCCAGTAATGCCAACTGTTACTAAAATAATTACTATCCAATCAAATGAATAATCATTAACATGGATTATTCTAAGAATTATTGAACCAAAAAATACCAAAAATAAGTAGTATACTGATTGGAATTTTTTCAATAGATAAAGAACTGAAGAAAGGACTAACAGAATAACCATCACATCGACAACATCAGGATGTAATGAAAACGTGTCAAAGGATTGTTCATGGTCAAAATCTATTGATATCAAATACGCCCCAATTGCACCAAAAATTGTGGTTAAAATCGTAATGTCCTTACTAGATTTCCCCATTCCTTGTATTATAGAGGACACAAATTCATGAGATTGAGAACCTTCTGAAAGATAAGCAAGCCAAAGAGCCGTTTGGAAGATTATGGTAGCTGGGATTAGATATGGCAAATGTTTAGTGACGGTTTTCATTACCGACATTGTGGATTTTCCTATTTTTTTGACAAACAAGCCAATATTTGAGAATGTTTCTGTAATTATTGAAATTTTATTTGAGTCAGATAGTTTACTTTCTTCTTCTTCATTCTTTATTGACTCAGTGGTATCCTCTGTCGAAGTAATGTCTTCATCTTGAAATTCAGGTTTAGAATTTTTTCTAACTTTTTGATTTTCAATTTTTTCGAGTATTGAATCTTCCAATTTTAATGAAACTGAATCAATTGCATCCAATACTTTACCGATTTTTGATTCGGATGATTCACCATTGGACTCATCCACCATGAAGTAGGGACTCCATCTAAACCTTTGAACCCTCGGAATAATTTAGAATTACTTCCAAAATTTAGATTATATCTAGAAATAATTGATGAGGTTTGAAGCGAACATTGACGGCACCTCTGCTCTCGCAGTTCTTTGAGGTGATTTTGTGTCTGCACCAATCGTGATTTCTGTGGTTAATCACAAAGGTGGCGTTGGCAAGACGACAACCGCAGTGAATTTAGCCACCGCATTGGCGACGGGCAATTCTGATTTGGACATATCAGCCCGTCGAGTCTTACTAGTCGATTTAGATCCAAAAGGCAACGCTGCGACAACGTTTGGAATCGATAAGCGTACATTGGGACCAACGATGAACGAGTTATTCAAAGGCGGAGTAGATGGTGCTCCGGTGACTCTGAATCAGACACTTCTCGGCCCGGGGAATCTGACTGAATCTATGAAAAAATCCTGGACTCGACACAATCCTGAACGCAAACGCGGCCCTCCCTCCACTATCTCAATAGACAATCTCTGGCTTCTTCCCGCAGACCTCGATTTATCTGGAGTTGAAATTGATTTGGCGACCAGATTTGGTCGCGAAACTAGGCTTCGCCTTGCGCTTCAGCAGGCTGTCGGCCACTTCGATGTCATAATCATCGACACGCCTGCTTCGCTTGGATTATTGACAACAAATGCTCTGACTGCAGCAAATTGGGTGCTAATTCCAGTTCAAGCTGAATTCTATGCACTAGAAGGAATGGGGCAATTGATGAATGCGATTCGGGATGTTCAAAAAGCGGTAAATCCCGATTTGAAATTATTTGGGATTCTTTTGACAATGGTTCAAGCCCGCTCAAAATTGTGCGAAACTGTCGCAGAGCAAGCTCGCAAACATTTTGGTGACCGAGTTTTCAAAACGCAAATTGCTCGATCGGTTGCTATCGCTGAATCGCCGCTAGAAGGCGCTCCGATTGTAATCGCTCAAAAGCCGGTAAAATCTAATCCAGCGAGCCTTTCGCTGTGGGAATTTGCTAAAGAAGCAGATGAACGAATCAAAGTCATTGAAAATCGTGACTAATTCAGATTCATTCGCCAGCATTTTCTAATGCAGATTGCCGAGCATCGGCAAGTAAACCTTCGATTTTGACTTTCAGTCCTTCCTCGAGAGATTTCAACATCTCCACGATTTCTTTCTCTGACAAATCTTCTCTTTTCGCAAATTGCTCCTCGAGTGTTGCCATCATCTCCGCTTCGCGTTTCTTTGCGAAAGTTGCAACGGTTTGTTCCATTTCGACTTCTTTTTCGAGTGCGACTTCTTGCTTTTTCAGTGCCAGAGCTGCAAGCATTGTTTCTCGCTCGGCACTGAACCTGCGATCTAATTCTGAAAGGGTAGCACGCTCAAATTCTTCTTCGAGTGAATTAATTCTAACATCAACATCAGAAAGCATCTCTTTTTCAAGCGATTTCCTCTCACTAAGCAAGGATTTTTCGAGTTCATTCTCTCTTTCCTTTCTGGTCTTTGCAAGTTTATCTCGCATTGAAATTTCCTTATCGAGGCGATAAGCCTCGGTTTTTCGATGGACTTGGCTTTCCATTCCTTCACGCAAATCCATCTCGACGCGACGCTGCATCCGATCAACATCCTGCGCCGCTTCCAACTCCAGTCTTTCATCAAGGAAAGCCTGACGACGGGAGAATTCGGTTTCCATTTCCGTCTTTAATCGAGAACGAAGTTTAGAGGTGTGAGCTTCAATTCGACGGTCTCGTTCAAGATCTAATTGTTCACGAAGACGATTTTCTTCTCGACGAAGTCGATGTAACATCTCTTCTCGCAAAAGTCGCTCTTCACGCTCAAGCGCTTCTGTTTCGAGCCGTTCCATCTCATCCTCAAGCTCGGCTCGAAGATCCGCTTCAATTTGCTGAAGTTGCTCTTCAAACAAAATTTCATTGGCTTTTCGCATCGCACCGTGCATCCCAGAAACCCGTTCAGTCATCTCAGCGATGCGCATTCGACGCTCGCGACGAATTCCAGATCGCAATCGAGATTCTTCATCGAGTCGGTCACGTGCCCGAGCGACAGATTCCATAGAAGAAGAAGCGGATAGAACGTGCTGAGCACGGAGTGAAGCAAGATTCTCGATACCTTCGGTATCATTCTCATCTGTTGACTTGCTCTCACTCATGGGTACCCATCCCCAACTTGACGCGATTTTCTCACTATTTGAGAGAGAAGGGTCGCCAAGTGCTGATTATCATGTTTTTAGCACATTATCAACTATCCCCACATCTGGAAATTGGCCAAAATCCACTTTTCACTTTCATGCCTCTCCCTCGCTTCATTTCATAGACTTTGATTAGTCAATCGACTAACCAAAAAAAATCACAAATATTGATTTTGAGTTCAGAATGTAACATTGAATGCTGCTTCACAGGCCGGACATTTCAGTTCTCTCTGGCCTGGCCGCGGGCGAATTCTCAAATTTCTCTCACAGCCCGGGCATGCAATCTCGACTTTGACAACCTTCGGCGTCAGAGTGAACACACCTGCACATCCGCCGCAGGTCAAATCAACCGGTCTCTCTTCAGTGCCTGCAACCAAAATCATGTTGCAATGTGGGCACGGAACCGTCTCATCGTTGAGCGCATCGGTAGTCGGTTGGTGTGAAACTTTGTTTATTGCCGTACAAACTTCGCATCCGATTTCACCTAATCCCTGTGGTAACATATGCCCGCAGTGTGCGCATTCTGCCAGTGGTGCTGCGTGCTTCGACTCGACCTCTACCATATCCTTCGCTCTCCCTCTTCTGTTATCAAGCGGTCGTCGTCTTGGCCTTCAATAATACTACAAAGACCTCTTTTATGTCACTTACAACATCTTTTCCTAAGTCGGCCAAGACGCTAATTCTGTTTCCTTGTCCGGAAACGAACATTCCATTGATGATTATTAGGAAAACGCTGGCTTCGTGAATTGCTATTCCAGCGGCGATGCTGGAGTTTAATCCCACCAATGATGAAATTACCAAAATTGTTGTAATGACGACTGAAATTATGATGTTAATATTGACAATTTGGCGTGTTCGCTTTGCTAATTCTACTAAACGCGCTAGCGCTCGTGGATCTTCTCCAGGAATCAAAACATCAGCTGCCTCAAGGTTCACCCGCTCACCACTTCCCACAGCAACTCCAACATCTGCTGCTGCCAATGCTCCGGCGTCATTGAAACCATCACCAGCCATCAGTGTCTTTCTTGCTAGAGATTTTTTGGTGACCCAATCGGCTTTGCCTTCAGGGTCAACATTTCCTCGACATATTTTCGGGTCGAGGCCGAGATGTTTAGCGAAGGCCTCGACCGAAGATTGCTCGTCTCCACTGAGAATTTCTACGCTCACCCCATGCTTTTGTAGTAATTCGATCATCTCAACTACGCCTTCTCTGGCATCGTCATGGATGAAACCGAAAACGGCGATGCCGATTCCTTCTATGGCGAGTAGACTAGCTCCATGTCCTGATTTTTGGAACTTATTTAGCGCGGATTGGATTTCTTTTGAAATTGAAACCCCTTCTGATTCAAGCCAATCTGCGCGCCCGAACATCACGGCTTTGCCGTTGAGTTCGGCGCTGATTCCTGCATCACCATCAGTAATATTGCTGACTTTTTCTAAATCTAATCCTGCATCTTCAGCAGCAAGAATAATCGTTTGAGCATATGGGTGATTCGAGCGTTGCTCGATGCCTGCAGCGAGCCGCAGTACGCTGTTTTCGCTGTGACCAGCGGCGACAATGATTTCACTAATTTTAGGTCGACCACTGGTCAGAGTTCCCGTTTTGTCAAGTAAAGCGAGCTCAATCGAAGCAGCCGCTTCGAGAACATCTCCGCCGCGAGCGACTAGTCCTGATGAGGCTGCGGCGGAAAGGGCGGTAGCATGAGGAACGGGTGCAGCAAGCAATAATGAGCAAGGACATGAAACAACCCATAAAACCAGCATTGTTGTGAAATCTTTTGTCCAAAATCCGTATGCGAGTGAGCCAATCAAAACCAATGGGACCCAATATGCTGTGAATTTTTCAATTGTAGATTGTGTGCGAGTTGGTTGTTCACGATATTTACGAACCAACTCGATCAGACTCGCTAATCTCGTATCATCACCGCTCGCCTCAGCGCGAACGATAACTGGACCGCGTACCAAAACCAATCCTGCTTCTACGCGGTCACCGACCGAAATCGAAATCGGAATCGGCTCACCTGTCAAAGGAGCGCGGTCGATAGCTCCAGATCCTTCGATGATGATGCCATCAACAGGAATGATTTCTCCAGAACGAATTTCGACGACATCACCAAGATTCAGAGCCTCGACTGGTGTCCATTCATCGTCATGCGCTTCAGATTCCGAATGACCATGATCATCACAGCAATCGTCATCTTCATGACATTGACTTTGATTTTTTGAATTTTCAACAAGCCGCGCTCTGCGCGGTAATCTGTCGAGCCCACCTTGCATTGATTCTCGGGCTCGAACAAGGGCGCGGTCCTCCAAATGTGAAGCAAAAGCCACCAATCCGGTAACCGCTAAAGCCTCGGGCCATTGTTTCATTGCCAGTGCGCCAATGACCGCTAAAGTTGTCAAGACTTGGAAACCTAAAACGCGGTTTTGAATGCTTGAAACCGCTGCGTTAAACATCGGAAAACCAGCAAAAGCAATTCCGACTACAGTAATCAACATCGCACTCCAACTTGGTACTGCTTCAATTTGATTGATGGTGTAGACTCCCGCGAGTAATGGAATTGTCAACAAGGCTGAGAGAAGCTGGATTTGGTCGGCACGAAGTCGAGATGATTGAGATGCTACAAATTGTGGCTTCGTGCCGAGAATTTGTGCTAATCTCGTTTCAGAAATTTCGTGCGTCGTTCGTGAATGTAAATTGACGCGCTGTAATTCGATGCGCCCATCCTCAAATCGAACATCGATAATTCCCGGTATATCGAGCAGAGATGAACGCAGGCCTCGCCGCTCGATGCCGAGGCGATTTGCTACTCCACCGGGTGTTAGCCCAACAATCGCCTTCCAAGCGATATCTGGATTGTTTCCCAGACTCGCGAGAACGGAATTTGCTCGTGAAACTCGACCCTTTGAGAGATCTAATTTGAATCGGACATTTCCTTCTGCGACAGAAATATTGACATCCTCTATACCAGGAAGTCGGCTAACTGCCTTAGTCGCCTTCATCGCACAGTCCGGGCAATCCATTCCAGTAATTCCCCACTCAAATTCGCAAATTCCATCTGCGGCAAAGACCAAGTCGCTAACCACGTCTTCATTTCCAGCCTCGATTTCCTCAGCGAGAATCACTTCGTCAAGGGATTTCGCGACGACTTTTTTTTCTGAAAGTCGCGAAGTGGCTTTGCGAGTTTGCTTCGACAAACTCGACAAAAATTTTGATACCGGCTGAATCAATGACCCAAATGTCGTTGATTCAGTCGTCTTCGACTCGGGTTCAGGGACATTTTGGTCAACATCCTCTTCATCGTCGAGGATAAGAAAATCCTCACCGCCCATAACCTCCGCAAATCTTCGATGGCCTTCAAGTTGCGGGGTGGCGGCAATGCGGTGGTATCTTCACCAAAAGGCATCAGGAGTGGGTGTGTTGAACCTGTCCGAAGATGTTGATTGGCAAATGATTGTCTTCGATGTCGATGGTACTTTGATGGATAGCAATGGCTATCCTGAGGGGTTATTGCAGCGAGTTCGCAAACTCGAAGAATTGCAATTAATCGTTTCACTGGCAAGCGGTCGAACGCTCCCAAATGTCACTCCTATCCAACAAACCTTGGCGGTCTCTGGCTTTATTGTCGCTGAAAATGGTGGGATGGTTTGGGACTCGCGGGCGGGTTTCGATATCGCGCGACTCGCGGATGGTAAACGAGCGAGGAGTGCAGCCGATTGGCTTGCAACCCAACTAGACGGTTTCGATGCTGTCGGCATTGAATCGAATAGATGGCGAGAGACGGAATGGTGCTTATGGGAACCAAATCGGGCTGACGAGGTTAGAGATTTACTGGCGAAAACCGAGTGGGCGGATTTAGATGTGGTTTCGACAGGATTTGCACTGCATTTGACCCCTCTTGGAATCAACAAAGCGAGTGGACTTAGTCTAGCTTTTGAGCAGCGAGGCATCGATCCTGCGCAAGTCATCGCCGTCGGTGATGCCTCGAATGATATTCCAATGTTCAAAAAATGTGGATTCTCTGTTGCAGTCAACGATATGCATGATGGTGTGGTTGAGGCCGCCGATCATCTGACTAAATCTCGCGGCGTATATGGAACGATTGAATTCTTAGATGAACTCATCGAGTTTCTTAGCAAATAATCCAAAATCCCTGCACGCTTGATTTTGTTTAATGGTGCAGGAGGCAGGATTCGAACCTGCGAAGCACTACGCATCGGATCTTGAGCCCGACCCCTTTGACCACTCGGGTACACCTGCAACCTCTGGGAGAGTGATTTTCTTATTGAGTTCAACGGGTATAGGAGGTCGTTACTAGGCGAGAGAAAGGAATCATTCATGACCCTCCTTCGCCGGATGGTGTTCGGGTCGCTGGCATGAGTGGGGAAGTAGCATCGTCAAGACTCGGCAAACATCAGTTAATCACAGTCGAAAAAAGCCTGTTTGAGTTGACGAGAAAACAAAAATCCAGCCTAAACGTACCGGTTGAATTACCTATACCAAATTTCTGGGCAAGTGTCGGTCAACTGCTCCACCACCTTGAGATGGAACTCGCTGAATCGATTCGGGCTGAAGGGATGACGACGAAGGCGCAATTGCAGTCTCGCCGGCTCGGCGTGGTACGAACCAGTGTTACTGATTTAACGCGAATGCGAATGAACGCTTTCGCACAGCACGCCGTTTTGACGAATTTGATGAAAGGTCCTGGAGGAGATGTGATAAGTGCTGCAAATCAAATTCCAACTCTGAATTGGCATAAACACGACCCAAGTGAGCGAATCTATCACAGCGGCGTTGGACATCTAGTCGAGAAATACAAGCATGAGGTTTCTTGGAATGCTTTGCTTCATGGTGGCAATGATATTCCGATTTCGGCACCTAGTGTCGGTGGAAATGCGCCGCTGAGTGAATTTATCGATGAAAAGGCAGAAAATTCTGAAGAAGTTGCTCCAGCCGTACCTAAACAACCGTCCGTTCCAACTGAAGAGGTTGATTATTGGGATGAGTCTGATTTCGATGAGGAGGATCGAATTCGTCAGATGGATGCTTTTCCCAATGGTCCAACCGGAGCCATTTCGGCGACTTCAATCGAATCTGAGTCGGCGCAACCTGCTGATTCTAATCTGCGCCGAATTTTGATTATACAAGATTTGGATGATCCTATTATTGCCGAGGATGGGTCTGAGATTCACCTTATCGCAGGTGATATCCAATCTTGTCCCGTCTTAATCGCTGAGACTCTAATTGCGGCAGGACTCGCCGAATCGGCTGACCTTTGAGTAAGAATTGATTTTTTTATCATAATTTTTGCCGAGTATAATTCCGGATAATTACTCAAAAAGCATTTTTAGGCATGGAGTATTGTGTCGGCTCATCAAAGGTGAGCCAAATGAGCAAAACAGTTACAGATTCACAATTAAAAAAATACAGAGCGGCATTTTCTGCCGACCCATCAGCGAAGATGGCGCAAAATGCGGTTGCAAATAATGACCTTCTCGAAGTTGCTCTCGACAGAGAATTAGTTCAAGACATCGATTTTTCTTTCTCGACCAAATTAGATAGTTGGAAAGTAACCAATCAGAAAGCTAGCGGTCGATGCTGGCTTTTTGCAACGCTAAATTTATTCCGTCCAGGAACAATGAAGAAATTGAATGTCAAAGAATTCGAATTTAGCCAAGCTCACATTCACTTTTGGGATAAATTCGAGCGAGCCAACCACTTATTCGAAGCGATTATCGATACTTCTGAGCGACCCGTCGATGACCGAACCATCGGTTTTCTTCTAGGTGATCCAATCGGTGATGGTGGTCAGTGGAATATGGCAACCAATCTTATTCGCAAGCATGGATTAGTCCCAAAAACTGCTTATCCAGAAACAAAATCTTCCTCTCGCACACGTTGGATGAATGGAATTTTGAAGGATATTTTGAGAAGCGGTGCCAGTGAGATTCGAGAAATTCTCGAGAATGGTGGCACTGAAAAAGAAGCTCGCGCACATAAAAAATCTCGACTCGCTGATGTTTGGCGAATTCTGTGCATTCATCTTGGTACTCCGCCTGAGGAATTCGATTGGCAATGGGAAGATAAAGATGGAGAATTTCACCGAAGAGGAGTAATTACGCCGCAAGAATTTGCCGCTGAGTACATCGAAATGGACTGGGAAGACTATGTTTGTATCGTCAACGACCCGCGCAATGAATACTACCAAACCTACACTGTAGATTATCTCCAAAATGTTGCAGGTGGACCACCGGTAATTTACCTAAATGTGCCTTCTAACGAGATGAAAGCGATTACTCAAAAACTGCTCGAAGATGGTCTGCCGGTCTGGATGGGCTGTGATGTTGGTAAGCAAATGCACCGGCAGAGTGGTTTGTGGGATGCTAAACTGTTTGATTTCGGCGCCCTTTATGGCGCCGAGTTCGGCATGAATAAAGCAAATCGACTTCGCTATTCTCAGACGATGATGACACATGCGATGTTGTTCACAGGCGTCGATGTAGTCGACGGCGAGCCTCGGCGCTGGCGTGTTGAGAATTCATGGGGAGACAAAGAATCTGGCAAGAAGGGATATTACACGATGAATGATTCTTGGTATGATGAATATATGTTTGAAATCGCTGCGCCCAGCGAATATCTTAGCGACGAAATGCGCGCTGGTCTCGACACTGAGCCAATCATTTTACCAGCATGGGATCCGATGGGTTCTCTAGCTCACGACGAAGCTGCGGCTGAATATTGAATCAGAGGGTACCCATCCGATTAGGTGTG
>Ga0209047_1001111_pt1 | contig 20554 bp, 22 predicted proteins | sample SaaInlV_165m_DNA_3_FD_184681 | JGI IMG/M metagenome (GOLD analysis project Ga0209047, IMG submission 184681) | Marine microbial communities from expanding oxygen minimum zones in the Saanich Inlet - Saanich Inlet SI037_S3LV_120m_DNA (SPAdes)... | ecosystem: Environmental > Aquatic > Marine >...
CCCGAATGTTCCATCTTCTATAAATGATATCAATTCCCCCTCTATGTAACCATCCCCACCTTCTACAACCTCCACCCCACTAACGTTACCGTTACTTATATCACTAATATAACTACTAAATCCCTGCCCACTTCCACTGTCAGATATATATATATCCAATAATCTATTCATGGGGTAATCCGATCCACCGTTAAGTATGTCAACACCAATAGCACATTCGTAAAGTTGTTCAATGTGAGTTTGTAACTTTTCATCACCACCTAAAGAATATACCATAACTGTTTCTTTAGTAAGAAACTCTCCATGTTGTATATTAGATAAGAAATACTCAATGGCATATAATCCGTTTATATTATGTGTTACATATCTATCAACGGTTGCCGTAGTACCACTAACTACACCTACAACATCAACTGGATTATAATTCACATTATTATAGTTAGTCATAACCCCATCGGCATCCCTATAAGGAACACAACGTATACTTGTATCAGACACCCATATATTATTACTTGGTTTAAATAAATGATTTTTGGGATAGAAAAAATTCACATCTTTATTATAAAATGCATGAAATATAAATTCGTATGATTTCTCTGAACCTTTATTTCTATAAAACTCTTTCATAAACTTAAGAAATTGTTTCTTATTACTATACCTAGCCTTCACCGGCATTGTAGTCTCATCAGTGGAAGCCGACTCTTCACTAAAATATTCTCTATTAACTGTATACTCGACTTTAAATACTACTTGTGACTTAAGAGTAACAATATCATTTCCATTTAAAAACCTGAGAGTATTGCCATCTACTATATAATTACTATCGTCTAAAACTTGATAATCGGTACTACCATGATATTGAAGAATTTTAATCGTTAAACTGATAAAAGAATATAAGGAATTCTCAACCTTAATACGTAGAGTTACGGAATTATTTAATTTAGTTCTAACCTCATCTGGTATAAATAAACGTGGACCATTCAACTCATTTGTAGTAAAATTCAACCATGTAGAACCATTATCAAATGAAGCATATACAACACACGTTCCACCACCACTACCAATTATACTGTCTGGTTGAATTTTAAAAACATTACCATAACTTATAACTATTCCAGTATCATACTCAAAATCACTTTGGGGTGAACCAGGGTTCGTATGTGATATTACTACAGTTCCTGTCAAATATCCAGAAAGAAAATTAATCTTAGCAGGAGTCTCGTTAGTATAACCAGTACCACCATATCCTATACTATAACCATTAACCCCACCATCTACTACCGTCATTATTACTTGTCCGTTATTATCCCCACCATTAACGTCCACATAATATACCCCATCGGTTAAAAAATAACCATTATATCCATCGGTAAAAATAGTATCAATTGATCCACTTAGATTATATGTGAAATATGATTTTGGTGCTATAGCATACTCAGTATGCATACCATATCCAGCCTCATCTTGATTATTAAAAAAATCTACATCAGTCATTTTAATATCAGTATACCCATCACCACCATTAACTTTATTAACTGATGTTATATATGAGTTCTCTACTTTAATTGATAAAACACCACCCTTATTATCAACATTAACATAAAATATACCATCTGTCCATCCACTAGATTCTCCATCATATATAACATCAGATATCCTACCTTTTTGTAATATTAAACTCTTACTATCGTCTGATGGATCAACTATCGTTGTTTCTTCGATTTTAAAGATAAATTCTGGCAACTCTATAACTTTATAATTAGGATTAAATGACAACGATTTAAGTATATCATCACGATCCATCGTTATTCTATTGTTATACTCAGATATTTCACTATATGTACTTGATGTATCTGAAATTTGATTACTTAATACACCAACATCTATAAAATCATAACTATTAACATACACCTTAATAAGTTTAACTTTAACTTTAACATCTAAGTCCTCATAATATGATGGTTCATAATATGATAAATCATATATTGACACCACACCATTTGATATGAAATTGTCTGACTCATATGTTATTTTATTAAATGTTCGATTAGATGAAGATGATATATTCTTTGGAGACACTTCATCTCTAAATCGTTGTAAAGATACTACATCGGGTATTGTTGATGCCAATTCAGATTTAAATTGATCGATAAATATATCTATAGTATAATCTATATCTGAAAATTCAGTAATACGTGATAACAAGTCAATTTGTCCATATTCACGTTCCATCCACTCATAATACAATTCTAGGAATTGTATAAAATTATCATATTCACCTTCATCATTATCTACCGACATCCACATCGGTAACTGTGTTCTAATACCCTCCGATATATGATTTATAAAGTTCATTTTTTTCATAATATCTTAACAGAATGTACACTGTTATCTAACGTATATATCTCATTAGACTTTGCTCTAACATTCAATGTAATCACATCAATATATAATATTTGATTTTCCCTTGCATAAATATCAGGTGATTCTAATACACAAGTAATAGTTATATCAGTTGCATCTTCTTCTTTCTGTAATATAATATCTCGGATAGTTACTATACCAGTATCATAATCAATATCAGATATCACAAATGGATTATCATACCTATTCCCCTCACCATCATGAGTATATGCCACTAACTTACCCACCTTATCATCTGAAAATAAATATTCCCTATCGTCACCGATCAACTTAAATTTAGTAGATGTTATAGTACCACGTTTAATCCTATTAGAAAACTTAGATACATAACTAATTTTAGATTCATGAATTTCATGTGAAATTGATACAGACACAGTTGTGACATTATTGGATATTGAATGATGAGTGTCATCTATAATAGATAGAAACCTAGAATATCTAAAGTAGTCTCCGAAACTATTCAACACATCATTTGAGTATTCCATTATATTAGTACTAACCATTTCCACTATATCAGGTTCCGATAGTAGGGTAGATTGTGTATTATATTTAACTAATGTATTGATATTAATTTTAATATATGTCGGACTCATTAACATAGGCACTATGCCAATTACTGAATGATTCCTCTTTAATTTAAATTCTATATTATCACGTTCATGGTCTGATAGGTATAAAGAATTCTTTGGTTTTATTGATACTAAAACCTTACCATACATGGGTGGTACATTTTCTTCACCACCCCAAACATTAATAGAATCTATATTTGGATATATTTGTCGTAATATTTCTCTATAATCCTCAGCAGTAACTGCACGCCGTTGTGTAGAAAACTCTCTGGGAGCTGAATGTTTAATAGTCTTTATATCATCCTTATCATACCCACCCCAAGTCTTACCAACTACTGATGCTGAAATGGATGGAGCAGGAACGTGTGGTGGTGGTGTAACCCAATTCATATCACCAGATTTATTATTGGCGATACTACCCAAACAGTTAATATATTTAACATTTGCAATAGACCCAGTTGGTATATATTTACCTAATATACCATCACCGAAATATATTTCATACTGTTCATTATATGACTCCTGTAAAAAATAAACCTTGGACTCAGAATCCAATTTCATATTATCATCTTCCAATGTATATATATTTGACTCAATTGAGGTTTCATTCGGTCTAACCGTAACTACCATACTTGTCGTGTCAATGTCTTGATTAGATATAAGATGATGTTGATTAATATCTTCATTATTAATAATAAAAACTTCTTCTACCTGATTACCCTGAACCAATACCATATTATCTAATCTATATACATAATAATCATGTGGTGCCTCATACAGTATATCAATATCCTTCTTAGCATATTGTACATACTTAGGAGTATAATAATGAATATTACCCTTTCCCGTATTAGAATTTAAAGTAAATACATCACCAGTACTAATTGGGAATTTATTATTAATAATCTTCTTGACATTGCCATTAATATCTAGAACCTCATCAGAAATAAACATACTATCTGTAGTTAAATCATCTATCACCGATGCCTTTACTTTAAAAACTAAATCAACAATAGCAGTTGCACTCTTATTCGATTTCGGCATATATCCAAGTAATTTACTTTTAGATACTACATTCTCTCTAAGTTTAGCAGTATCTAAAAACATTTCATTAGCTACCATGTTTAAATAAAATGCCTGGTGATGGGTATTATATGCCAACAAATCTATTAACGTATTTAACCCAGACCCCTCAAAATCATATGAGTTAAATGTTTGATCCGGATGACTCTTCATATAATTAATTATACTTGATTTTATATTATCAAAGTCTAATTCTGTAAGTTTTATATTTGACATAATGGTTACTTTATTCTCTCTATTGGAAATGTAAAACGTATTACGTGATCGGATGTCGGGATGACATATTCTATTGTAATATTTATAATATGTTTATTATTCTGAAACTTCCCCTCAGCAAACGATACATCAACAATATCCACACGTCTTTCATATCGTGATACTAATTCACGTATAATGTCAGATAAATGAGACATTAAAGAAATATCATCTATATTCTCAAATAATTGACTATACACATTACCACCGAAATTGATATCAAATGGTCTTTCATATATATTGGTTAATAATATATTCCTTAATGATTGATTTATTGATGAATATGAAGTCATATGGGTTATGTCATTATTAGATATACCCTTTTCATTTAAATCAATTTCCCAATCAGTCTGTCCGTTATTCATAACAGATTCCCACTTTCTAAATTTCAAATCAATATCATAGTATTGGAATTTTTTCTCATATCGTTTATTCATATAATTAACTACTTTACTAGTTTAAATTGATTTTCGGTGCAGTTTTTTTCATATTCCCACCGCTGTTAGTTGTATGTGACCCACCAACCTTTGCATCCCACGATCCGTTTACTTTTATTTTAACAGAACCGTTAACATATATATTGAGATTACCAGAGACATGTAAATTCTTATCTCCATATACTATTTCATAGTCATTACCAACTATTTTAGTTACTCTATCACCATTAGGATGATATTCTTCAAAAGAACCACTCTTATGATAAGTATGAATCCTTTCAGCACCAGGAGTATCATCAAATTCTTGATGGTGTCCTGAGTCAGTGCTTAATACTTTATTATCAGGATAGGTAGGAGCATATTTAGTTGGTGGCTCTGAAAATAAAGAATTATTAATAACTGATGATTTTTTATTTGTTACTATAGTATCGTCAACTACACTTCTAGCTAATCTATTAACATCGGATTCATTAAGAACACTATTGTATTGTGACGTTTCTTCTTTATATGGATATACTTCTGTTGGATCACCATAATCCAATTCATCCTCATCTGGACCAGACGGTATTCCAGGAATAGTACCCATCATTATTGGGTCTTGGGCACTCTCACCATCTCTGAAAAATCCAACAACCCACGAACCCAACATAATACCGGTTGGAGATATACCAATACCACCAATTGATGCCGATGTTATTGGCATCATAGGACTCGCCCACGGTAACTTGTCAGTTGGCAACATAGAACGATTGTTATCATGTAATCCAATAACACGTACACGACACCTACCAATCATTAATGGATCATCGGTATCTTCAACAATACCATGAAACCATATGAAATTATTCATACCCATATAAGAATTCATTATAAATTTAATCCTATTCTGTCTTTAGCTACATCAATACTCATAATATATGAATCTCTAGTTATTATATGTGTTATGTTTATAATCAACCACTTACCAGCATAAATCTCATCACGAACAACCTCATTTCCAGGACGTTTTACCGGAATTTCTATTTCTAATAAGTCACCAACAGCTAGTGAAGTATTACCGGAAACTTCTATATTCATCTTTAAATTATCAAATAACTGATTACCATAATTATATTTTAAAATATTATCTGATATATTATATTTATTTAACTGATTGTGTGGAACTAACATAACATTATCAGGATAATATTTCAACATAGAGTTTGGATTCTTACTCATTAATGGGTATAACCGACTCTTTATTTCTCTTTTTCTAACTTGATACTTCTCAGAATCTTCATACCACGAATGTGTTGTTTTCTTAACCTTTCTATGTACAACATCACAACTCATAACACCAGATGCATACATACCCTTGGTTATATTATCTATAACATTAAATCTGGATATAACTTTATATGATATTAATGACCTATTTTCTTCTTCTTGATTCTTCATAGTTCCATAGCTATTAACATTCTTACCAGAGCCCCGATATTTATATTTAATACTCTCATCGAAAAATGATTCAATCGACTTAAACATATATTCACGATTGTTCTCAAAAAATACATAAGATGTACTAGTATCATTATGACACCTAGAAGACAACCAATTTATACACCTAAAAGGAGACATATTAGGTATAACTAAGTCATGTTCGTCCATACTTTGTTCAACTGATATAAATTTATTTGAATCAATATCACTTTCGTTAAATATATCACTTGCAATAGAACTTCCATATCCAGATACATGTCTTGATATCTTTTCTTCAAAATTCATAGTAAAGTCAGTAGTAACCAACTGCAATACATATTCTATAGTCTCGTTAACTGTCTTTATATCAGTTACGGAATACACCTTCATACTCAACTTTAAAATTTCAGCACTATTAAGTTCTGACTGTAGCCATATATTCACCGTCTCCTGACCTACTATTGGTAATGTAACTAACATATTCTCAGGATCTTGTATGATGATATCAACATGCATAGAAGATGTAAACATACTTTCATATATTCTCACCTCCTTAAACCATTCTCTTAAATCATAAGTTGTAGATGAATCATATGAAGTCAAGTCTAATGCCCAAAACTTATAAGCATTAAATGTAATGTTGGAAGTTGTCATAATATATTAACCATATAAATTATAAGTTTCTTGAAGTGTTAGGATAAAGTTGGTAATATGCATTGGTCGTAATAATCGTATTTTTCTATTTTTATCATTCTGATCCATCATATATTCATATTCACTCACAGGTTTAAACTCATTCCTTTTAATTTTATCATCTATAAACTTATATGTGGTTTCGGTTATATCATATTTCTTTATAATATGAGTATAATGGTGGATATTCACACGTGCATTTCTAATATCACCAAATTTTGATTTTAATCTACGTTCAACCGCACTAACAGGTTTAGGCCATTCATCATATATATTATTAATATCATTTAACATTAATATAACCCAATATAATGAAGGGTCATCATAATAATCAGCTGATATACTTTCAGGGGTATCCTTATCTTTAACCGTGTAATCATACCAAGTATCAAATGCATTCAACCATATATCATTAATATCAACGGATGTAAATATATTTTTAACTTGTCTTGGTATACCATCATAATTAGTATATCCGTATAACATCTTCCCAGAAATATCAGTTACATTTAACTTTAACTCTGGACGTATAAGTTCTGGCATATAAATAAACATTAATAACCCCCGTCTTCATCCATTACGTCATCTGACGTAATTATTTCAAGTTCTTGTACCGATAATGTCATGGTAGTGCTATAGGGGTATTCTGTATCACCCTCCATCATACCAAATACACCCTCAGAACCATATGTTATATTACACGAAGTTATAACCGAATCTTTAATCCTGGGCAATTTCTCTAGACCGTTATCTGTACTACCGGGTGATTTAAATCTTATAGATATTGAATCTGGTACTGTATACCAAACATTATTAAAATTAGGATACATTCTAGCACGAAACCACTTAACAATTTTATAAACTACTTCTGCCTCATTTTTACTTTTAGGTACAAACTCAAACTCAAACTCAAATGTTCTCATACCCACACCCTCAAATAATAACTGTTTATTCATATTTTGTATCACCCCATGTTTTTTCTGAAAATCAATACCAGCTTCATCCCCATCGGTAAACGACCCCATCATATTTCTAAGTTTTCCTTCGATAGCGTCAGCCGAACCTCCAAAATCACCATGTTTGTTAGTCCTCGCGGCACCAAAACTACCCGAAAACTCAGCTTCTCCCCAATTGACCCCACCATTTACATTTATCACAGGCGGGATATATAAATGAACAGCAATGTTACTCTTTAATGCAGATTTAGTTATTGCTAATGATTTATCATCCCCCTTATCAATCACCCAATTACGTTTTTCGCCAGCATATTTCTCATACTGGCCTTCGGACGAGTCTTTAAACTCCAACCAAACACGAATCTCTTCTAAACCATCATCATGTGTATGAGGAATCCCTATTGTTTCTGGATACTTTAAAAGGTCGGCGGTATTCCTTTTATTTTGAGATTGCCGGATTTTATATTCGGGTTTATCGCTCATTATTAGTTCCTGGCATCTTATGTGTCCGTTTTATAAATATAATTATGAATATTATTATTATTATTTATAAGTCATAACAGTTATGAAATACCATAAAGGTAGATATATACCACATAACAAACAAAAATACATTGGAGATATTACCAATATAATTTACCGTTCATCATGGGAAAGAAGATTTATGAAATATTGTGATACCAACTCATCAATAATTGAATGGGCATCAGAAGAATTATATGTCCCGTATGTCTCACCCATAGACAATAAATATCACAGGTATTACCCAGATTTTATCATAAAAGTAAAATCTAAAAAATCAACAAAAATAATAATGATCGAAATAAAACCGTCAAGTCAAACAAAAAGACCAGAGAAGGGTAGGAAAAAAAATACTACATACTTATCCGAAATAAGAACATGGACAATAAATACTTCCAAATGGAAACACGCCCTTAAATACTGTGCAAAGAAAAACTGGGAATTCAAAATTTTAACTGAAGAACATATATTATAATGCAAAATTTTAAACAACTACTAAACCGTCTGTCTTCAACAGGTATAAAGGCAAACACAAACAAGTCTCGCGAATGGTTCAGAAAAAAAGTAAGACAATCTGGGATAAACAGAAAGTCGTTGATGATGGACAAGGACAGGTTTTCTTCAAGAATAACTGTAGGGAAAATGTATTGTTACTACTACAACCCCAAACACTCTAAGACACTACCTTACTACGATGAGTTTCCGTTGATATTCGTTGTGGACATAAATAAGGGCGGGTTCTTAGGGATTAACCTTCATTACGTTTCCCCGCGTGACAGGCTTTTGATTATGGAGTCACTATCAACAATTGTGAATGATAAGCGGTATGGGAAAAATGCAAAGTTGGCTTTATCTTATTCGGTATTACAAAAGATATCTAAATATAATATAATAAAACCATGCTTAAAACGGTATCTGGTTAGTCACGTTAGAAGTAACTTTATGCAAATAGACGCAAACGAATGGGATATTGCAATCTTTCTACCAGTACAGAAATTTAAAAAATCATCTCCATCAAAAATATGGAATAGAAATTAAAGGTAAACATAATGTCAGATTTCTCTATAACTAACTTTAGGTCAAATATCAATCGGGCTGGTCTATCATTTTCTAACAGATATATCATAACTATTGCTCCAAAAAAATCACTGTCGGACGGATTATCATCTCCACTATTCGGTTACCATGAAGATTTGCGTCATATGTCATTACGCATAGACTCATTCGAATTACCAGGAAAATCTCTCTCAACAAAAGAAGTGAAACATTACGGACCATTTAAAAAAATACCATATGCAATGACATATGAAGATCTTCAAGTTAATATACTATTATCACAAAACATGATTGAACGTGATATAATTTCAGATTGGATGAACTATATATATAATTACAATTCATCAAAATTAAGATATTTCGATGATTATGTTACTGAAATACATGTCACCACACTTAACAATCAGAATGAAAAAATACATATAGTTAAATTCGTAGATGCATATCCTACAGGAATAGGAGAAATTTCATACTCCTATTCCAATGCAGAGGCAAGTACAATACCAATAACATTTGCATATAGGAAGTGGGTGGAAGTTCCAATTAACTTAACATCCGAACATTAATGTTAACATTTAGATTTAAAACCTATTCATCGGAAACAATAATATCAATTAAACAACAAGGATAAAAAATAATTATGACTTTACCTACTATAGTGACACCGATATATAAATTAATAATACCATCTACTAACAAATCAATAAAATATAGACCATTTCTAGTAAAAGAAGAAAAATTGCTATTAATGGCAAAAGAAACCGATTCAATTGTAGATAATATTGAAACTATAAAACAAATAATTGAAAACTGCATACTGTCAAATATAAATGTAAATAACTTATCTACATTTGACATAGAATATATATTCATTCAATTACGTTCAAAATCAGTAGGTAATATAATTATTTTAAATTATGAACACGATTGTCCAAATAATGAAGATCAAAAACAAATAAAATTTAATGTTGACTTAGATAAGGTAACTATAGAAAATAATAACACAAATAATATCATCAAAATTAATGATGATATCTCAGTCGCACTAAGATACCCAACATTTAATACATTAGAAAGTATAGACGTAACTAATAATATCATTTCTGATATCAATATACTTGCCAAATCTATAGACTATATCACTGATGGAAATATAAAACACGATTCTGCCGACTATACTCATGATGATATTATTGACTTTTTGGAAGCATTAACATCAAAACAAATTAAAGATATATACCGTTTTTTTGATAATATACCAACAACAGAATTTAATACAAATATAAAATGTCAAAGTTGTGATTTTAATAAAGACATAAAAATTACAGGCATTACTGATTTTTTCGTATAAGTTTATATTATGATAATCTATTAAACCATTATAAAACAAATTTCTCATTAATGCAATATCATAAATATAATTTAACTGAATTAGAAAATATGATACCATATGAAAGAGAAATATATATAACGTTATTAATAGAATATTTACGTGATTTAGAGAAACAAAAACAAATGATAAGAAAATGAATATACCAACTAAAATAATAGAGATATCAAAGGCAATAGATTCACTTAGAATATTCCCAAGAATATTTATATCTGTTTATATGATATTGTTATATGATGCAATTCAATGGTTTATGTTGTTGAATGCACCAACGCCAGAACAGACTACACTTATATCAGTAATTACTGGTATAGGTGCAGCTTGGTTTGGACTATACATCGGATCAGGCAATAAAAAATAAAGAGATAACATATGACTACATTAAATGATATAACTGGTAGATTACAAGAAGAAAATACGGATAAGTTATTACTCTCCTTGCAAGATAAGTTATTAAAAATACAAAATAATATAGACTCAGACTCTGGAAAATTCTTTCTCAAAGAATTAGAAGATATTATAGATAAATCTGACACAAAATCTCAAAAAGGACTAAACAAATTAAATAATAAATTAACTAATTTAAATAGTTCCATAGGCAAATCAAATTCACTTAATGAATCAGAGAAAAACACATTTAGAAGTGCCATATCAGAACAGAGTGAAATTGTTAATAACAATACAACATTAACCGCTAAAATTGAAAGTATTGTAACAAATAAAAAAGAAGAAATTGCCGATAGAGGATTTAATACAGATATAGGTGGGGCAGTAATGGCAGTAACGGGTTCACCCGCATTTGGTTTAGCTGCAGGATTTATTCAAGATAAAATACAAGACAGAATTAAAGAAAATGTCGAATCTGAACATGAAAGAAAAGAACAAGAATCTAGAATAAAACAACATGAAGAATTAAAATCAAAAGAATTTGATTTCTTAAGAACACAAATATCTGAACAAGACGTAAAAGATAAATTTAATCTTACTGAAGATGATATACTAAACAAGTCAAGAGAAAATAATACAACATATGAAGAATATTTAAATTCATTAAAAGATTCTATTATAGAACAATCATCTCAAAATAAAAAAACAAATGAACGAAATGACGAAATAAAACAAGAAGAAGATTCTATAAGAAAAAAATACGGAATGAATGATAATGATAATGTATCATCCAGCGCATCCAGAGAACCAACCGACAATGATAATGTATCATCCAGCTCATCCAGAGAACCAACCGACAATGATAATGTATCATCCAGCTCATCCAGAGAACCAACCAACAATGATAATGTATCATCCAGCTCATCCAGAGAACCAACCAACAATGATAATGATAATGATAATGTATCATCTATATTCCCAACAAGTTCTACCAGTACTGGACAGTCAATAGAAACAATAAGAGAACAAAATAGACAAGAAGAACAACAAATTAATGAACTGGAAGATACTAATAACCATCTAATAGATATTAAAAATCTATTAGGTCAGAAAGGTGGTATAGGTGGTGCAGAAGAGGAAGGTGGTTTCTTTTCAGGTTTACTTGATAGCGCTCTAGATATGTTTGGTATAAAGGGTATCGGGTCGGGGATAGGCAAGCTTGCCTCAAAGGTATTGCCATCTTCATTGATGACAATGATACCCAGCATCTTCGGAGGATCAACTACCGCTGCTTCTATGACTACTCTAATGAGTGGTGCGAGTTCCACCGCAGGTGCAGCAACTACTGCTGCGGCTGGAGGCAGTGGTCTAATGAGTACCATTGGAGGACTTGCCACTAACCCAATAGGACAAGCTGTATTAGCTACGGCAGCTCTAGGCGCAGGTGGTTATATGTTATGGGATCATATGAGAGGTTCTGAAGAATCAAAGGCTGCATTAGATTCAGCAGAAGAAGCGGGAGCAATTGAACATAACGTTTTTGGCGAATCTACAGTTTTAGATGGTGGATGGGAAAAAATCAAAACAATGAAACCTGAAGCAATACAGGCTCTCGCAGATTATGATGATTGGGATGCTGGAGCCAAAAAGGGATTTGATGAAATACTAAATCCAAAAGCTAAAAATACAAAGGACTATCAAGAAGGTAAAAAAGAAAAAGAAATAGCACAACAAAAATTAGATACTTTTAATAATGAAAATATTAATTCTGAAAAAATTACAAAAACTAAAAAAGATATATGGGGCGACGATGAGAATTACCAAGAATATAAAGATCCTGAAATTCAAAAAGAAGAAAATAAATTAAATACGGATTTAGATTCAGCAGATAAAAAAATAGAAAGCGCCATTCAAAATGAAGTGAATAGACTTACTCCAGGATATACAAAACCAGATTTTCCAGATGACCCAGATGATGTGAAAGATGCTGACTTTGAAAATCATATGTCCAAACTAAGAATGTTATCCGGTGTTGGATTAGTAGATTATACACCATTGGCTAAAGATGGTGATGACAAATACTCATCAGAAGACGTTTCCGAAAAGGCAAATTCAGGACTAGGTGGTCTTTGGCAATGGGATAGCGATAGAGAATACACAGGTGAAAATGCACATCCAAAGGTAGTGGATAATATCATGAATATACTGGCAGAAAAATCTCTTAATGCTGGGTCTAAAAACAACATAGAATCAAGGGGTGAAGTAACAAATACTAAAAGCAAACAGGCTTTCGAAGAATCGAAAGGTGACTTAGATAAAAAAACTGACTCAACTAAAAAAACTGACTCAACTAAAAAAACTGACTCAACTAAAAAAACTGACACCGGAGATTACCAACCACTAGACACATCTAGATGGTTGGATTGGGGTAATGGTGATATGTCTGACTTATATACAATGGACGATGGTACATCATTAAGTTATAATTACTATAAAGGACAACGATATAAATGGACAGAAGAGGATATTCTATCTAAGTATAAACAATTCAAGCAAGGAGAAAAAGTTAGCATAGGGATGAATGCAATGCCACAAGACCAAAATCATCTAAATGAGTTTTCCCCTTATTTTAAAAAATTACAAGATTCCGGACAACTAGATAGAAATATGTGGGAAACAAAAACACCTTATAAATCTAACTCTAATAATATAACAACACAACCACCTAAAACTAAAATATCTGAAAATGATGAAAAACAAACAGACGAATCAACTCTATTAGAAAAAGCATATGATTACACTCCTGTAGGTATGATGACTAATATGATGGGATTTACTACATCTGAATCCGATAAAGAAAAACAATCAGTTGACCCTAAAATTAGTTTGCCAAAGTCAGAAGAAATGACCGATGTGGAAAAAGAGATTGCTGAAGAAGAGGCTGAGCTTGATCAGCAAGCAAAAAAAGCATTTGGTCAACCCCCAATGCCAGAAGAATGGAGAAAATACTATGAAACACCAGATTTTCCAGATGACCCAGATGATGTCTCTGACGCTCTCAACGAAGCAAAACTAAAATATAAATTAAGTAAAATAAAATATAAGAAAGGCGAAGAGTGGAAAGAGTATAGAAAACCTGCAAGAAATCCTGGCAATTCTAGAAGTGAGCGAGCAGCGGATGAAAAAGCAAAACTACAGTATAAATCAAACCTAAGCAAAAAAAGTAAAACAGGTAGTTTGATCGGTGGTGAACCTATTGGAGATGAACTAACCGATATGCAATATTCCGCACTGAAAACTCAGCAAAGAATGAACAGCCCCTCTATCACCGGCAGACAATTGCTACCCGAATATCAACAACTGATGCAACAATACGAAATGGCACAATCTAAGAAAATTAAACCATTCAATAACCCTAACCAAAGTAATGCCGCATTAAGACAAAATGAATTAAACAATGAAAAATCTAAATACGAAGACAAAAATAAAAAGGAATCTAAAGACAGTATAATCAATGCACCAACCAACAATGTAAATAATTCTAAACAAAACATTACCAATGTAATAGATACTTCTAAAAATTCGTTTAACCAAGCTAACAAAGGATTACGCGGTGCGTTTTAATTAATGAATTCTTTGTCAGTACTGATTTTGGTATCTGTGTTGTTAACTAATGTTGTTGTCAAAGAAGATAAAAAAAATTATTACCATCAAAATCGGAGAACACTATCAACATTTTCCATATTTACAGGGAAACAAACCGAACACACGGTTATTTCTGTACATGGTATCTCCGAACATTCTTCAACTTTCTCCAATCTACAATCATTCCTATCTTATGATAATGTAAATCTATTGTCATATGATATTAATGGATTCGGGAAAAATATTGAAAAAAATGTCGGTATAGATGCATGGAATAAACAACTACTCAATAAGATAGATTATGTAATTCAATCTTACCCAAACACCCACATAACCCTTATAGGTAATTCTATGGGGGCAGCAATTATACTTCATAATTATGTGAAATTAAAAAAATACATTCATTCTAAAACTGGTAGAAATCCTACTGTAATTCTTATTTCTCCAGGTATCATAAAACATCACTCTGTATATTCACCGTTCAAATATATTCTCAAGTCATTTGATTTTAATATATACTATGACTTATTACCACAATTTAAAGTATCTAATTCCACCGATCAAACTGAAATAAGATATAATGATAATCTTATTAGACACTATATTAATTCTAATACACTTTATCACTCTATCAATATTATGGAATCAGGGTTCAATATTATTATGAAATTGGGAGGCGATGAGAATATACATATTCTATATCCTGACAACGACCTCCCAATACTTAATGATTGGGAAACGGCACTCCCATATACTCATACTATAAAATATTATAATTCATATCACCTTCTCCTTAATTCAAATGAATCAATTATGAAGGATATTCTCAAAATTATTACCGATAAGGAATAATTCACTAATATATTAAGATATTTTCAATATTATTCCCGCTCAGGAATATCCTCAACTTCCTTTTCAGTACCGACAACTCCCTGTAATGTATTTAATAACTCAATACATTCTTCTACTATCTCTGACCTCTCAGATGGTGTCAATTGCGTGGCAAAAATCGTATTCCGTATACCCAATATCTCATCTAAATGGTCATCCGTTATCTGCGGATTTACTTCCTTGTATAGTGCCGAGGAATATATTCGGAGGTCATCTGCAACTGAATGGATCTTTACTTCCTTTCCAGATTTCTTGTCCTTTATTGTCTCATATACTGACCATGTATTACGAATAGCTGAGGAACACGTCATTAATTGCTCTGCCGTTTCATAAATAGATTGCTTTATGTTTTCTTGTCCGACTGATTCGTCATCCGCTACCGCATTTCCAACTACTCCCAATATATACAATATACAGAGTATCCATAGTATCCCACAAAATATCATCCCTAATCGTACTACTATATCTATTCCAAATCTCTTTAATAACTTTAATAAATCATTCATTCTCGTTGCTCCCAGTTCCTCTCACTTGAAGTATGGATCATATGATTTCTTATTCCTCACATATCCATTATATAATTTTATAAACCCATAAATTAATAATATATCAATTATGGCAGTAATAGTTAAGATTAAATGTGCTTCTGACATGTTCTTACCTCCTATCTATATATTACCACAATCGATATATATTGTCAAGATAATTATGGTATAATTTCTGTACTCTCTATTATAATATCATTCACAGGAACATTCTGATGCCCACCTATAGTTTGGGTTTCTACATCAGACATAGAATCTACTATATCCATCCCCTCTATAACTTTTCCAAATACAGCATATCCCCAACCCTGTTGGGTTTTCTCAGTATGATTCAGAAAACCATTATCTGCATAATTTATGAAAAACTGAGCAGTTGCTGAATGGGGGACTCCTGTCCTTGCCATGGCAATCGTTCCCCTTTCATTCGATAATCCATTGTCAGCCTCATTTAGTATAGGTGACCTTACTGGTTTCTGTAACATATTGTCATTAACCATAGGATCAAATCCCCCACCTTGTGCCATGAATCCGGGAATTACTCTATGAAATATTGTACCATCATAGAAATTCTCCGTACAATAACTTAAGAAATTCTCACAGGTTACTGGGGCAGACTCCGTGTCCAACTCTATAACCACATCACCATAATTCGTAATTAATCTAACTTTCTTCATACCTTTACTCCTTTCACGATAATTATATTTTTTCCATTAGGATTTTTTTTTCCTAAGAAATTTTTTCAAATAAACACTTTTTCACAGAGAGATGCCTTTACCCATTTCTCACAAACACCCCCACCTTCCCAATATAAGGTGTCAAGAGGCAACCGTCCTGATTACCGGATATCTATCTCCAATCAGTAGCTATATAATATACTAATAATATACACGATATACCAATTAATATAGGTAATATTAATATAGCTATAATATAGTTGAATATGTTAATATTATATGATTTCATTGACTCCCATCTCAGATTATTACTTTTAGCCCCGTCGTCGGGACGTTTCCATCGTCTCACTTTCTGTATATATTCATCTATATCATATACTGGTTTAGTATATGATTTACCATTAGAATACATGTATAAGTTATACCCAAAGAGTAGACATACTAATATGGCTACTCCAAAGATACCGGTACATATTATTAATACTGTTGAATATACCGTTAACATAATATTACCAATCAGTATTGGCTAACTTCTCAAAATAACTAATATCACTTTCTGATGTACTCTCACCCCTACTCTCCTTTGATTTTGTTGGTTTCGGTGCATCAGCAGGTTCTGAGACAGACTCAGACACCATTGCAGGTGTATCGTCAACTGTTTCATATGTTGGTGTTGGTTCAATTTCTACCCTATCCTCTAACCCCAATACCTTAGTTAATCTAGACTTCAAATCATCATATGATTTGAAATTATCCTTAGATGTGAATTCATCTAAAGATTTCACCTGATCTAATATAGTATCTAAGAAATCATCATCTGTAGATAATATAGAAGGTTCTGCAAACTCTGATTTATCATAATTAATATATCCATCTACCTTACGGATCTTTAATTTGAAGTTGCAACCATCGTCTATATCAAATGGATTTCTAGGAATCTCATCAGGGAATTCAGGTATCATTAAGTTATTTAATTTCTCATATATCTTTTTACCATACTTATATAAGAATACTTTACCATCATTATCAGGAACAGATGGGTCATCCACCACGTATATATAACTTATATACTTTAATACTCTTTTACGATCTCTTGCAATATTGCGTTTCGAGTTATCACCAGTATCCCATAACTTAGTATTCTCTTGGCATAACGGACATGTATCTCCTAATGTAGTTGGACAATTCTCCAAATACCATCCACCCGGTCCTTGAAAACCATGTGAAAACATACGTCTCCATGCTACTGGGTCATCCTCAGATAATGTGGGTAAGAAACGAATAGTCGCAAAACCATTCCCCCCTTTATCTGTAGTTGGCTTCCAGAATCGTTCATCTATATAACTCTTCTTTGCACCACTTGTTTTCTCTAACTCATCTGCCAATCGTTGCACATTAATCTTATTCTTACGTAATCTACTTACTGTACTCATATCTTTATATCCTTTTATCTTTGTATATTATTATCGTTATATCTATATTATTATCTCGTTTATCTTATCCCCCTTTAGTAAATTTAACTTATTAGATTCATACTTAATCTTATCCATTAATAGTGGACTTAGTAAGCTTACTACATCCTCTACTAATATACTATTATCTTCTGCATATTCTGATATAACTTCTATATATGATATATTACGGTTCTCCGCATATATCTTCTCTATATCATAACACAATCTCTTAGAATCAACTATATCCAATCCCATTAAATGCTCCTGTTGTGATGAATATTCATCTTGTTAATATAATTTATAAAACCTAACATAGATAGTATAACATAATATATTGTATTTGTCAAGTCATATCGACTATTATACTATTTTATACTAAAATTGATGAGAGTCACACCCAAATGAGAATCATTCTCGTTCAGGTTTAATAAAAAATTCATTAGTTTTGCATATTCCTTTATCTGGGATTAAACCCCTCTTCTATTTTCTGTGATATTATCGTTGTCTGAAGTATTATTTGAAGTATTATTTAAGGACTTCCATCTTTTTAGTTTATTAGGTGAAAGGTCATCGTGTGTAACTTCAGGTGGTACACCCGTATGTATATTATCTCTCGTTGTTCCAATGATATCATTAGTATTAGATGTTCGTATAGATAATATAGCAATAGTACCAGATAGGGTTAAAAGTAGAGCCAATGGGTCAAAGACAAGAATAACTAAAAAGATAAGCATATTAAGAATATTATTATAATTAGAATTACCGAATATATTAGCAATAGCAATAAGTGATCCTACTTCATAATAATCAGATTGTTTAATAATATTAGTATTGTATTGTTTATCTACTATATCATTAATATCATTATTGGCATTATTAATAATATTATTAAGTTGATTTCTTTCTTGTTTTTGATTTTCTCTAGTTTGTACTGCTCCATCATTACCTCTTATTCTATCATATTGAATAAGTTTATCTACTGTATTATCTAATTGTTTAAGAGCAATATTAGCATTATTAATAATATTATTTCTAGACTGTATTTGTGATTGGTACATATTATTAGTAATATTAGATTTATTAATATTAGTATTAGTATCTTGTGCGGCATGAGAAAGGAAACCAAATATACCTAATGAAGTAATAATCATAATCCCAATGATAGCAATAATAAAGTATAATTTCATTGCTATATTATATACGTTCCATTTAATATATATCCAGTTGACGGTAGTAAGTTTAGCGATTTCAAGACCAATACCCATAGTAATGATAGGAATATTATTATTAATAAAGATTTTAGTCAGTCCTGAAATAGAAAAGTATGCGGCAATGATAGAAAGAGTAATCCCTAATAGTATTACTGCGTATGCATTAATGTTATATGTGTTCACTTAAAGACACCTCAAAAATAGATTTAGTTAGTTTATGATAGAATTGATTATTGATATTAATGAAGTATTTATATTGTTTAGTAGTATAAAGGAACTGGTCGAAATAAATATCTTTAATTTTTATATTTATAATAAAGTTCAGGATAATATCTAGTATAATAATTGATTCTATATTAATTTTATTATTAACAACCAGTTTATGCCAAATTGGGTATTGATTATCGTAACCATGAAGAATATTATTAATGTTATTAATATTATAGTGTTTCCCATAATCTAATAGGAATGATATATCATTTTGGTACATATATTGCATTCTATCTATTTTCCCTTGGTATATATTATATGTATTAATATTATCTTGGTCAACGAGGCTAGTAATATGTGGTAATGATTTGCCTATTTTGATACCATTGCCAATAATAACGGCAAGTATAAACAATTTAGCATGATTTTCATTATTGAAGTATCTAGCTGATTTAATGAATGAGTATTTATCCTTTCTATTTTGGAACGTATCATATGTAGTAGCTATATTTCCTTTATATTTTTGATAATTATAATTATTATTTGCGAAATGGTAATTAATAGATTGGTATATTTTAAATAGGTTATATGGTTCAATTGTCATTATTACTTGATTTTAGTGATCCGCAGTCTCTGTCTTCAGTTTCCTCAAAATATTGTGAGTAATGGTTATTCATTTTAGGATTAAACCAGT
>Ga0209047_1001126_pt1 | contig 20332 bp, 30 predicted proteins | sample SaaInlV_165m_DNA_3_FD_184681 | JGI IMG/M metagenome (GOLD analysis project Ga0209047, IMG submission 184681) | Marine microbial communities from expanding oxygen minimum zones in the Saanich Inlet - Saanich Inlet SI037_S3LV_120m_DNA (SPAdes)... | ecosystem: Environmental > Aquatic > Marine >...
GTACCCGATGGGGTACGGGTCCGACTCGACGCACGGGGCGTCCTCGGGGTTGCTGTACCGAGTCTCGGGCCACGGCAATCGTTCCAGATCCGACATCGGCACCTTGTACCGAATGTCGCCCGTGTCGAGATACCCAATCTGAAACGCCTGTTGGAGAATCAACCCTCTCACCTGAGTCCGACGCACAGGTCCCACGGAATAGCGTTCGCCGTTCTGCTTCACGATGAAATCCCGCTGACTCAACATCGGAGTCGGACCAATCCATACCTCATACTGATGCTGCAACTGCCGACCGTTCGGCGTCTGAGCCACCCGACGCTCCGCATCGTCCGGGGCAACTATGATGTCAATAGGACCTTCATAACCACCACGCCAACCCGTGCCGTAGCAACGCAGACAGTGGTTGAGAGGTTGCTTGCTGTACTCCTCCAACCGTTGATCCCACACGCAGTCACACTTGACCCCGGTAGTGCGTCGGATGAACAGCTTGACCCGCTCGCCACCCTGCTCCAGAATCCAACGGTTCCGCCTGACGGCTTCGCGCCAGATGTAGTCGAACCGCTCCGAGTTCATCGGGCTGATCGGCTCCGAGTACCCTAGCGGTGTTTCAACCAGACCCGTGGGGCTGGTGCCTGTAGGATCAATCGCTACTGTGGTCAGTCGATAAAACACCTTGTGGCGACGATCCAAAGTGTTCATCAGCTTGTCGCCACGCAACCAGTAATAGGTCACCGTCACCGCCGACGTAGCCGTAGGTGGAGTGAACTCATTCCACGATTCAGTGCTGGGATCCCATACAGGAGTCGTATCCAACGTGATCTCACCAGCTTGACCGCCGATCTCGGCTACGGGAACCCGAACACCGTCGATGTAGACCTCGACATCCGTGGGTGAGTCCGCATACACGGCGTTGCCGGTACGCTTCACAATGGATCGGTTTCTCACTCGGAGTCGCCACACACCCGGTTGGTTTGGTGCAGTTCCTCGGAAGATCCAACCGATGTTCCAATCCACGACCTCACCGACCTGCTCCACCACGTCCGTTCGGTCGCGGTAGAAGTTGGTCATCACGGGAATCTTGTTCACCCGGAAGTAGGGGCCGCGTTCGCCCGTGTCAGAGCGATAGACGTTGACTCCAATGATCTGCCACTCAGAGTTGGACATACCCTCACAAGGCACACCGGAGCCGCCCGTCGTTTGTGAGTCCGAGGTCACAAGTACGGTAGGGGTTGTGGTCGAGATGATGATCCCATTTCCCTGCGTTCCATCGAGAAACGCAGCGATGATGACCTGATCTCCCATCACTGTAGCGGCGATGAACCCCAAGACATTCGTGGAATCATTGATCGCATCCGCGATGCTTTGGGCCGTATCGAAGTTCGTTGCCCCTACCGCGAAATCCATACCACCCGCTGTGCGGGTGGTTTTAGCGGTGAGCACTTGGCCACCGATGGTCAATGTATCTGCGTCTTCCCCGCCTGTGAACAGAGGTCCAGACACACTGATATTGGGTGCCGATGCAGACAATGTAGTTGTGTTACCGTCTGCACCTTCGACTCCAGCGGTCAGGGTAATGACGGCACCGACAGCGGTAGCGGTAGCGATTCCCCATGCACCGACCGATCCTGTATTGATTGTGGCAGCGAGGTTCGCAGCTACCACATTTGGATCTGCATCGTTTCCATCGAACTCGTCAAGAGCACCAGGGGCACCAGCCACAGCGGTGAGCACGACGCCACCAACCTCAACCTCACCCCCCAACGCAACAGGGGCACCAACGACCGTGAGGGACGCGGTGGCGGCGACCAAGACCTCGGGGGTGCCTGACACCGTGATAGACACCGTGGCCCGTGTAGAGGGCGTAGACGGCCCGGTGTTGAGCGTTGACGGGTTATCCCATCGAATGTCTGCATCCGATGAATGGAACGCAGACATCGCGGTAGCATTTGCCGGTGGCCACGGGAAGGCTCCCGATGCTGGCTCCCATCCTGCGGTCATGGCTTGCTCCCGTCAGTCATACCAAGGCGGAAGCGATAGGCGGGCTACCGCGTCAGACTACCCTCGACACCGAGGCCGGGGATCAGACGTTGCCCCACGGACCCGACCCGGTGTTCGGGTCACCGGGTGAGGGGTTCAGGGTAGTTGCCTTCCCGTTTCGCCTTGTTCACGGCTGCCGCCAGCTTCGCGAAGTATTGGTCGAACTTCTTGACGATGGCGGCGGGCTTCGCCGTTCCATTCCGCCACCCGATCTTGACCGCGTCGTAGGCCATGTAGCTGTCGGGTGCGGGCAAGACCATCAACACGCCGCCCCCCGACTTCTCGATCTTGATGCGGGGGTTCATCCCCGCATCGGTGTAGCTGCCGAACATGTGGAACGTGTTGTAGGAAGGGTCATTCTGGAGGATGCCGTTGGCCTGCTGTCCCTTGGGCAGAGTCGCCGTGGCGATGTAGATGCTGTTTTGGCCGAACTTCGTTCGCGCCCGCGCACCGAAGTAGCCCTTGGGGAAGTGCTTTTTGAACGCCCGCTCCATGTCCTTGAGGAACGCCTTGACCTCCGGGTGATCGGACGCCTTGCCTGGTGAGAGGACGCTTTCAGGTCCGGTGGCGTACCGCTGGGCCTCGTGGTGGGCCAGAGCCTTGTCTCCCTTCCGTTGCACTTTCTTCAACCCAGTCAAGATCGCACGACGTTCCGGTGATCCCTTCTCCATAGTAGAAGCAAGTCGGATCAAAGCCGATCGGTCGGTGGCAGTAAGGGTCTTAGCCATGAGAGGGTTCTCCGAGTTGATACCTGACGAGGGCTATAGGCGGGCTACCGCGTCAGCGGGATCACTCGTCGGCTTGAATGACCGCCGTGCCTTCGGGTGTGACCCGCCATGCAGCACCAGCCGGAATGCCCAATCGCTCGCCTTCCTGACGAAGCAACGTCGTTGCCTTGCCGTTGAGGTCCGTGATCTCGGCCACGATGGCGCTCTTGCGAACTTCCATCCGACCAATCTCCGACACCAGCATCTCACTGCGCTGACGAATCTGATTGATCGCGTTCATGATCTCGGGAGCGATCGTCATATCGACAGCAGGAGTTTCTTCAGTGGGGGCAGGCTCAGTCATGTGTGGAGTCTCCTTTGGCGCACCATACCCACGTCAAATGGGTATAGCCTCGTAGGTGTAGGTGGTTTCAGTGCGAGGCAAAGACCTGTATATCCTCCAAATGGAAATGACGGGAGACATCAAGGTCGGTCGGTCGAAACACGTCCACCAACGAATCAAAGAACTCCAGACGGGTTGCCCTCACCGGCTCCAGTTGATCTTACACGCTCCCGATGAGGGTCACCGAGAACGAGACATTCACCGCATGATGAGCGGTCGTCACTTACGCCGCAACGGGGAATGGTTTGAGGAGGGTGCGTTGGCCGAGTTGCCATTAGACCTCTATGATCTGCTGACTCATCTTGAAGATCAAGATTGGTGGCGACCCCAAACGCAAAAACCCCCGCCCCATGAACCACCGGAACCTCATTGGTTCGATGTGCTCATAGAGCGGGGGTTTTTGAACTAATCTTTCATCACCGCAGCTTCCCTGCGTAAATGAGGTGTGCGATAAACGCGAGTTCCTTCATGGGCATTTGCCCAGTTGGACTACGCCACTGATCACGCACGAGATAGTACCGATCATTACCGGGTGAGAACTCGACGTAAGGCTGACCCTTCGGGTAGGTATCGCTGATTCGGGATCTGTCCTCGTCTACCTCGATGGTCAACTTACCGAATCGAGCAGTCTTGCTTGTAGGCTGGAGCCTGAAGCTCGCCTGGGCGGTCTTGCTCAAGGTAGCCGACCCAACCCGCCCACGAGCCTTGGTGGACCTCCCCAGACCCTTGAGGATCGACTTCCGCTCGGGAGATCCTGCGGGCAGGGTGTTCGCCAGCTTGATCAGTCGGCTGCGATCAGATGCGGTGAGGGTCTTGGACATAGGGTTGATCTCCAACAGATACCCCTTGGCTCCTATCGACAGGATACCGAGAAACGACAAAACCCCCCGCGCCCAACAAAGGGAGCGGGGGGTCATTCTGCGTCAGACAGGTCGATTCTTGCATCTTCCCTCACGATCCTGACGCTAACCGGCAACGTGGACTCTGCGAGTATAGATAAACCTGCCCAAACAGGCGGGAGAGCCTCGCATCATCCTTTCTACAGCCTCCGTTGCAGGACTGTGAAAAGGCTCTCCTCTTCACTAAGCCGCAAGCAGCAATTCCTTGATCTCAGCAACCCGTACAGGGTCTACCGTCAAACCCGCCTCGTCGGCTGCCGCTACCGCTACCGCACCCGCTGCGAGGACATACTCAGTCCCCGGCTCCAAAGCATAGCTGACGTACCGACTGATCGGCAAAAGCCGACGCAATGCCTTCTTGGCTACTGATACTGGAGCCGACTTCGATACCGGAACCGGACCATTCACAGCAGCCTCAATGACCCGGCTGGAGATGATCAAACCTTGCAAGTAGACCGTGCCAGGTAGAGCCGCATCCTCACCATTCGGATTGCCTGTGTACACACGACCACCCCGAACCTTCTCACCATCCACAACCAGAGGCTCGTAAACATGAGCGTTGGTCGGGTTCGTCTCACCATCCAACGTCCGTTGGAGATCAGACAGGAGGACTGTATACGCCTCGTCAACGTCTGCACGAGTCACCAACCGCTCGGCCATGCCTCCCGGCACCGCAACGTCCAGACGAGAAACCACATCGGCCTTGGTCCCGGTGTCGTCGAGGCCAAGACCGAGAGCGATACCCTTGAGATCGCCCACCTTGGAAGACTTCTTCCAGACCCGGACCCAACCCGTCAAGCCACGCTCAACCAAAGCGTCGAGATCAGCGTCAGTCAACGCCAAAGCCGTATCCTTCGACCGCTCAACAAGAGCTATATATCGAAACCCGGTCAAGATGACCGAGTGAACCAGATCATCCCCGTATTGAACAGGGTTGGCTTTACCCCCTCGGGTAGTGCCCTTCTTACGCTTAACCAAACCCGTGAAGGTTCCTTGCTTTGCTTCGGAAAGCAAAGCAGACAAAGCTCCATTGTTAGCATTCGTATCCATAACTCCACCTTTAGCCTCAACAGAGGCACTTTTAGTTCTCTCTCTCACCCCTATTGGGAGAGAGTCGGTTGTTTTGGCGCATAAAACCAAAAAAACTTCATTCCCTACGGGTCATCATTTCAAGCGTGGCCTCGACACAATCGGTCAGCAGTCGCGTGGCTTGCTCACCGGACGACAGGGCTTTGCCAGCCGCACTCGCTCTCTGGAGTGCGCGGCAACGGTTGGGTCGGTACGACGGACCCCCGAATCAGACTCGTGGAAGATTGTTGCGGTTACTCCACTTACGAGCACAAGACGTGGCGCTGTTCGCATCCATGAGGAAGAACACGATCAGGGTTCTGGAGGTAACCACACATCCAAACCACACTCCGTGATCTCACTCGCCAACACCCGCTGATTTTCGCGTTCCAGACGCACACGACGTGCCTCCGCAATCGCTTCCTCTACTGCTGGTGAACAGCAACCCCGGCACAAAGCATGGCCGGAAACAGCACAATACGACCGCCGATTGCACATATCGCATCGAGTCAAAACCAACCCTTCTCGGTCGCGGTAACGCATCACCAACCCCCACAAGCATCAGCGAGGTAGTCCGCAAGTTCCTCGACACACTCAGCCTTTGGTGGAGTCACCAAAGGAAGGTAGCAGTCATCATCGAGACTAATGCACCAACCCTTGCCATCTTCCCAGATGGTGATGAAACGAATATCCTCGCCCCGCTCCTCAGCTTCAACCAAAGCTGACCATCCCTCGGGATAGGTCTTGTATGAGATATGCTTGGTCGTACACGCCCAAGAGCTAACAGGGTAGATCCCACGCTCTGGGCAGGTAGCAGCCAAAGGGTTTGATCCCGTCATCATCACCGCACGCGGGGTGTTTGGGATCAGATCATTGATCATCTCTGCGATGTTCTCACTATTCATTGTCTTCTCCAGTCAGGCTAATTGTTACCGATGCGTAGTACGGCTCGCATATCGGCGTAGCTACGCAGGCCGCGTGCCACGTCTAGGCGCACGGTGGCGTCGTAGGCGGTGCCGTCGGCGTAGATCACCAGACCGCGCAGGATGCGACCCGTCTTAGAGTGGCGCAGGATGGTGGTGTTTCCGCCCTTGTGGGCCACGGTGAAGCCAGCGGCCCGAGCGTCTTTCAGCAGGTTGCGTCGGTTGCGGGTCATTGGTACGTCCCTCCATAGAATCGGTGATAGGTCTCTCTCTCTCACCTTTATTGGGAGAGACTTGATCATTTTGGCGCACTAAATTCAAAAAACCCCGACCAAGGATCTCCATTACGATCCTCCAAAGGAAGCCGCAGTGGGTGTTCTCCGAGGTGAGCGGAGTCTCGCAATGAATCACTCTGCACCGGGTTTGCGAGCAACCTGATGTCCGGCTCGATCATATTCTCCATGCCCGGAGTCGAGGTGCCGATTGACTTTCTTGTATAGATCGTCGCCTTTGATGGAGCCAAGGGCGGTATAGGTGCCACAGTACGATGTGCCATAGCCCGAAGGCGCGTCCGAAAGCCCAACCCAGTGCTTGCCGCAATACCGGCTGTCACAGATATGAGTGCCTTGCCGCGTGCGGTGAAAAGCCGCACGCTCCTCGTTCTCTGCGTGGCCAAAGAGCCAGTCCACTCGGGGCTGTCTCACGCCATGTACCGCCGTCAGCGATCCCCCACATCTAGTGCAGACTCGTTGTTTCATTGGTCATCTCCGTTTCTCACCTCTATTGGGAGAGACTTGATCATTTTGGCGCACTAAATTCAAAAAACTTCATTCCCTACGTCGAACCGGGATCCGATACAGGGAAGACCCCGCACGACCATGCCCGTCTTTGTTTGGACTGGCGTACACCAAGGCTGTCTGAGGCCACCGACCTACACGAGCACCCACCAGATGACCCATCTCCCAACCATGCTCGGCCAACAAACCTCGTGCTGAAATCGGGTTGAACGGCTCCACGGCTTTCCGGCGTTTGTGGAAACAACCATGTGACCATTCAGGTAGACATTCTTTCTCAGGTGTGGCCAAAAACACGTTGTCCACAACCTTAACGATTAGATAACTGGCCATCACTCGCCTCTTATGGGCGTCGGGATTCCGCCCGCCGCTCATCAGCTTTCTCAGCCAACCCGCAAAAATGATCCATCAAAGTCTCCTCAATCTCCACAGCATGAAGGGCCACAAACTCCTCACGCTCCGAAGTCGAAAGCTCCTCTTGATCAAAACCATCATCAGACTCGATGATCTGAACATGCAAGCTATGGTTACCGTCTGGGTACACCGCATACACGCCAGTCAATAGATGATCTCGTACTTCAAGATCCTCAAAAGGATACTTCATCTCTCACACTCCAGTTTCATCAACGCCCGCCACTACCAAATGTAGGGCTTGCTGCAATTCGGAATCGGTGAGGAAGACCTCCCGACCGTTCTCATCAAGTACCTGATCCAGAAACCACTGCCCCCCACGCTGCACGAAACAGACCGTGAGATCGCAACCATCTCTGCGAATCGTTACCGTCGACAATCGACGGTACTGTGAATCTCTCCACATCACTCACCTCGTCCTTTGGCGACCGAATGCACGCCATCGGCGCGAGCGTTCTCTGGGCAGAACGTCCAGAAGTCCTCGCTGTCTGCGAGCAGTGACTGCGGCGCGAACTTCATCAGCAATCCGAGGAAGTTCAGCAAGACCTCATGGCTGTCGCCTCTCCACTCGGCGTATTTCTGGTTCGGGTCGACGATTCCAGGTGCGACCGTCCGCAGTTCCCGGAGGAGGAGGTGGAGCGTCTTCGCCTTCTCAATGACCCACCGTGCGGGGTTGTCCTCTGGTCGCCAGTTGTCGTATGTCTCGATCACGGCTTCGCCGATCTCGGTGCCGATATCATCTCCGTATTCCAACTCGGAAGCGGCGATGTTCATCCATTCAACGAACGCGCTCTCGCGGTCTTTCAGGGTGGCGGAATCGAAGAGTCGTGGTGCGAATTCTTCGGCCATGGATTTCGATGTGTAGGTCATTGGTTGTGTCCTCGGTGGGTGGTGGGTGGTTCTTAGCGATTCATCTTGGAGAGGAAAGCGACCCACTCATCACTCACCTCCTTGCCCCGTTGTGATCAGCCGACCGTGGCCCAATCGTTCCAGTAGGCCACTCCGCGAGCGTACTCCACCGGGTCGAGGGGCTTGCCGTTGCCGCCCTGCTCGATGCCCATAGCGTTCCGCATCTGCGATGCGGGTCCAAGGGGAGTGACCTCGGCGGTGGGGCCAGCGTTGATGCTGACGATGCCCCAATCAGCATCGATCTCGATGCCTTCCTTCGCGCAATGCGGTGCGCTGTACAGTACGAGGTGAAGCCACTCGGCTTCCTTGACCTCGACCGACCCGGCAGGGAACCAACGGGTCAGAACGGGCAGTTCACTCTCGCGGCGAGCCTTGTACTCGCTCACCAACAGGTGACGGTTCTCGTCGGTGATCTGCACGACGCCCGACATCGCATCGGTGAAGTTCCGCACGAGGACGTGCTTGACGAAGCCTTCGGTGGCCACGTCGATGATCTCGGCATCGCGTAGCGCGAGGTCAAAAGTCTCGGCACTGTGCGAGCCGATCTTCGTACCCGCGAAGTCGGGGTCGAAATGACGGCCAGCGGCAAAGCCGGTCGTCTGGATGCTGTAGATGTCTTGCGTAGTCATGGATATGTCTCCTTTAGACGTGGAAATTAGGCTAGGTCAGACGTGGGAATGACCTTGACCGGCCACTGTGCGGCAGTAGGTTTGGACCGCTCCCAATAGATGGGACCGCTACCCATCAAGTGGCAGGTGCCGTCTTCGTTGACGGACTTCACGAGACCTTCGCCTCGGAGGAAGCACAGGCTGTTGGAAACACCACGAGGGGTCTTGCCAACCTTTTCTGCCAGTTCGGCAGTGGTGTAGCGGATGCCCCACTCCATCGCGTCGATGAGGCTGGCTTGGAGCTTCGTCATGTTTGTTCTCCTGATGTGTAGATGAACCCGATGGACAAATAAGCTGACCCCCCTAGAGGTCAGGAAGACTATAAAGTAAAGCCGAATAGACCTCACAAGAGCCGATAAAGACGACATCAAGTAGAGGTAAAAAACGGGGTTCCTCACCGTTGCAAGAACACCCAAAACACGCAGATGTGGGGGTCAAGCACAGGTGAGTACCCCAAAGGAACACCCCTAAAACGGGAGAACCCATCAAAGGGGCGGCCAAAAAAAATCTGGGGGGGGTTCCACCCAATAAATCCTCATTTGGTATTTTGCACTGTACTGTAGTGAGTACACCACACAGTATACAATGCAATCTGTACACAAACGTCGAGTTCGTGATTTTGACATCAGTGTTTCGCTCTGAACGTGATGTCAGCATCTCACTGTTTTGATGGCAGACCCAGACGTTTTGATAGTGGATATGATTTCACGTTGGACAGCGTGTTCAGTGGTGGGTTGAGATCGCTACCTCCCGTTCTAGGTGTCCTGAGTGGGGGTAGCCCTACAGGGCGGGAACCCCTCACGGAGCGGAGGTGTTCAGTAGTCGGAACGTGATATGCGGAACACCCACGAAACATCATGTTTCGTGGGTGTTCGGTATCAGTCTGATGTGGGTTTGAAGCCGACTCGGGGTGTTGCTCATCCCGCTCAAGGGTTTCCATGAGCTTCGGGATCTCGGAACTCTCGACACCATCCCCGGCAGTCTTGATATACGAGAGCCGGTTTTTGATGCGGTCTGCGATGTCCTTTCGGACACTGTATGAGATACGCATTATAAAGTATGTCTCAAAGTCTACACCGAGATCAGCTTTTGCCTTATCCCAATGTATACCTTTACGCGGAACGTACTTCGGGTGAGGGAAGGTCACACTCACCTTTCCCGCTGGTGTCTCCCAGTTCACATGTGTGCCTTTTCGTTCTTTCTGTGCCGCTGTGCGTAGCACAGGCTTCAAGGCGTCGAGTCCCTTTTGGGCTGCGGAGACGATGGCTGCCAGACGGCACGCTGTCTCTGCGATGTCTTGTGGGTCTTCGGCCCACGCTCCATCGTCACGAGCGTAGAGTTTGGCTTTGGTGAGCAGGTCAGATAGCTCAGTCATTTGAAATGTCCTTTAGGGGGTAGGACCCTACCCCCCTGCGAGGCAAGAGATCAGACACATGCCGGGTGGAAGGCTCCACGAGTGTCAATATGCCGATACGGGGTGCCCTTATGGATTACCTCGGAGCAGCCCGAGCAGGTCACGTCCCAGCCCAACGTCTGGAAGGTCGGGCGCATCGCGTCACGACGGGAGCGAAGGTGATCTCCTGCTCCCTCATACGGACCCTCGACAGCTTCGGTAGCTTCGACAGCAGCCTTGGCTGCTTTGGCGTCGAGCCGTTCGGCAGCCTCAGCCAGCTTGACACCCTTGGCAGAGTGGCAGAGTCCGGCCAAAGGACAGGTTGCACATGCCTTGGACTTCGGAGCGTAGAATCCGAAGCATCGGGTTGCCTCGATAGCCACCCGTCGTGCCCGTTCACACGCCGCGTAGAGCGGATGCGTTACCGGACCTTCGACGACAGGCTCAGGTTCGGTGACCACAGGTTCGGTGACCACAGGTTCAAGATCAGGCACCACACGCAGGGTGACGGACTCCAGAACGGTGGGGTCAGGGATTTCGACAGCTTCGACAACTTCGGTAGCTTCGACAACTTCGGCAGCAGCTTCGCAGACGAGCCGGTAATAGCCTCGCCTATCAGAGGTGATGACACCCTCACCTTTGAGTGCCAGGGCAGCCAAGGTGATCATTCGGTGACCCACCGGATAGGGCTTACCCTTCTTCATTTTGGTGCCCCAGGTATCCCAACCGGGGAACTCGGCATCAGTTTCGACGTGCGAGAGCACATCACGGAACCTTACATCAGACCCATCGGGTCCGAGATCGGTCAAGGCAGTAAGAACAACTGGCTTCCAGTCGTCTTTACGGCAGTCAGTGGCAGGGTAGGTCATGTTTTTAGCTCCGTTTTGGCTTCTCAATGAAGCGCATAGGGGGTTCGTAAAGCGGTAAGGGGTTCCCCCCTTCACCTTTATTGGGAGAGAGTCAGTTGTTTTGGCCCCCTTTCTTTTGAAAAGGGAGCCTTTCACCTAGATGTCGTCGTCTTCGTCTTCATCCTCGGTAGCGATGACACCACCCGCGATGCCTGCGTCAATCAGACGCTTGGCAACGAGCCTCTGATCAGGATCAAGCCGATGCAACCATGCTTTGAAGCCGTTCTTCAAGAGGGTGGACGGGACCTTATCGCCTCGTGCAATCCACAGGAGATCATCACACTCGCTGAGTACCTCGCACAGCCCACGGTGGGTGAACTCGGCATAGAGAGTCCGGTTCTTGATCCCTTCGCGGATCGCGTTGGTGGCGAAGCCAAGCTCATCGAGAAGCTCAGGGCACCGCTCCAACAGAGTCGGATACTTACCCCGGAGAATTCTGCACTCATCTTCCCACGCCATGTGGACGAATTCGACGAATCGGCCCATACGGTCGAGGAGAGAGGCGTCCATCGCCTGCGACGACATACGCCCGGTGTCATCACCGGTTCCACAGCTATTCGCCGTGAAAGCGAACTTGGTTCCGGGGAGGATCGTGCTCACTTCGCCGGTAGGTCCGACGATACGCTTGGAAGTCGTATCAAGCACCAGCCGGAACTCTTCAAGCTGCTCAGGGGTGCCACGGTCAACATCGGAGAACAGGATCAGCGCGGGGCGAGCCACGCCGTCTGATCCGACGACGCCTTCGGTGAGCGCTCTCCACAACGCACCATATTCCCAGGAGGTTCCCGATTCGGAGATCGCCCGAGAAAAGAACCACTTTCGGATGTCGGCACCGGGCGTGAACGTGAAGATCAGAGCCGGGGTTCCGGTGTCCTCAGAGAACGCATGGAAGATCGCGTCCTTTCCGGTACCGGGTCCACCCCAGACGAAGACGCTACGGCCACGAGCCAGCGAGATCAGCACTCGCTTATGCTCTTTCTTGGCGCGGCCTTTAGTAGGCCACATGTAGCCTTCGGGCTTGGGAAGGCACTTACCTGCCTCGACGTAGGGATCGACAGGGAACGTCACACCGAGCATCTTGGTGGTGAGATCAGTCGGTGCCGGTGCAGCTACCCGTCGTGGTGCTACGGCTTCTAGTTCAGCCAAGACCTCTGGAGAGGAGAGGCCACCGTGGATGACCTCGTATTTGGCTGGTGTGAGGTCATGGACCTCAGAGACATGCCCGGTAAGGTCATATCCAGTGTGTTCGCACAAGGCGCAAGCGACGGTCATAGGTGACTCCTATTTGGCTTCTCAATGAAGCGCGGTTGGGTTCGTGAAAGTGGTGAGGGTCTTTCCCTCTCACCTTTATTGGGAGAGAGTGAGGTGTTTTGGCCCTCTTTTTTGAAAAAAGTGCAGAAAGATAGCCCCCCAAAGGGGGGGCTAGAGGATTAGCCCGCTGCAACCTTCCCATCGAGAGCGACCTTCTGGCCACCTCTCTTGGGGAAGACGATGGTTTCGAGCACATCGACCAGATCCCGAGGCATCGTGGTGAAGTCCTCACACACGATGCTCTTGTCTGGGTACAGCGTCCTTACGCTGCCCATGCCGTAGCCGATACCGACACCGATAACCCAGATGCCCGCTTCCCGTGCGAGCCGCACAAGGCGGTTCATCACTTCGGAGTTGTTTGGGCACCCATCCGTCAGGACCAGTACGACTCGGTGACGTTCTGGACGCTCTGAGAGCGATTCCAGTGCGAACGCCACACCATCGGAGAGAGGTGTGGACCCAGTAGCCTTGTATGCCGAGAACCGACTTACGACTTTCTTGGTCCTCATTGATTCGTGCCAATCCTTGAACACGTCGTACTTCACGGGGTAATCACGATGTGAGTCGATGCTCTGACCATCAGGTGAGGTCAGATCAACGTGCCCGCTACCCCACTGCGGACGGCTTCCGTCTCGGACACCGCAGCACATGACCGGGGAGCCGAGGCTATCGAAAGCATCAGCCACAGCCATCATCGCCATGCCTGCGTATTTGGCTTCCCTGCCCCACATCGACCCGCTCTGATCACCGACAACGGCGACGGCCAGAGAGCAATCGTCACCATGCTTGATCTTGTAGTCGGGTCGGGTTGGACGCACACCAGACTTGATCTCAATCATGGTGTCCACAAGACGCCGCTCGGAGAGATCCCGACCGCGCCTGACGCCGTGGAACGCCACGGGACGACGGGCAGCCAAGAACTTCGCTCTGAACTGCGCTCGAATCGCTGCGGTCAGGGTCCGAACCTCATCACGCATCGCCGATGCTCTCGTGTAGTCTCCACGGGGTCGCACGACCTTATCGAGTTCGGGATGATACGGACGCCACACCTGCTCATTTTCGAGGCACTCGTTATCAGTCTCACCCCAAACGGCTTCCTTCAACGCCTCGTTGTTATCCTTGAGATCGGTATCAGCATCAGCGCGAAGAGAGTCGATCAGATCATCGAAGACGTTCCCGTCATCATCAGCGACATCATCGTTATGTCCACCGGCTTCGTCGGAATCAGACTCGCTATCGGAATCATCACCTTCGCTATCGGCTTCATCAGACCCGTCATCACCTTCGCTATCGGCTTCGTCACCTTCGTCACCGGTTTCGTCAGACTCGCTATCGGCTTCATCAGACTCCGTATCGGAATCGTCACCTTCGCTATCGGAATCGTCACCTTCGCTATCGGAATCATCACCTTCGCTATCGGAATCATCACCTTCGCTATCGGAATCATCACCTTCGCTATCGGAATCATCAGACTCCGTATCGGAATCATCAGACTCCGTATCGGAATCGTCACCTTCGTCACCGGTTCCGTCACCTTCGTCACCTTCGCTATCGGCTTCGTCACCTTCGTCATCGGTTCCGTCACCTTCGCTATCGGAATCATCAGGCTCGTTATCGGAATCGTCAGACTCGCTATCGGAATCGTCCAAATCGTTGAGCCAATCTTCATCAATGTCACCGAGATCAATGTCATCGAGGAAGTTTTTGTGGTCCACCAGCGAAGTCAACTCGAAGTTGGTCCCGGTAAGGGTGCCTCCCAGAGTGGTGGTGATGGTTTTTTCGGTCATGGCCCGCTCCAAGCTGGTTGGGGTGTTGATTTGATAAAAGCTGCGATAGAAGACTCACCCTCTCTCACCTTTATTGGGAGAGAGTGAGGTGTTTTGGCCCTCTTTTTTGATAAATCAGACAAGCCAAACCTGATTTGGCTCCAAAGTCTCGGTAGGATCATCACAATAGCTACAGGTATACGTGTGGGGATCGAGGCTGACATGGCCTCCGAAACACCACGAACATGGACGAGGATTGTCCAGCATGACCACAAGGACAGCAAAGCCCTTGTCGGCGCACACTGGACCTTGGTTACGCCGAGATGTACGTTTCGCTTTGGTCATCGTGCCAGGCCCAAAAACCGTGTTGACACGAGTGCCAACACGGAAAGCCCTTCGGAGTTGTCGAACGCCGTCACCAACGTACATTTAGACCTCCCTCTTCACGACGGGAGCGAAGGTGATCTCCTGCTCCCCGGTCTGGGGATGTGGCAGACCAGCAAAGGTGATCTCAACCTCGATTCCAGCGTAGAGTGCCCGATCTCCTACCCTATAGATAGCGACGTTGGGCAGCTTCGACGGAGGAGCCTCAGTGGGTTCCACCTCTTCGTCATCATCGTCACCCTGGTTCGGCAAGAACTCCTCTTCTCCCTCAGCCGGAGGCGGGGGAGGGGGAGGAGAATCGCCACTCGGACCCTTGGGGGGAGCCGGTGGGGGAGGGGTTGCTGTACCGGTCGTGACCAACGCAGCTACAACCTCCATCGCCAACCAGAAGTGACCGAGATCATCCTTCTTGCCCAGGTGAATCGCCCGCTCCAACAGCGGAGCCAACGCACCTTCGGTGACCAGTGCGTATCCCTCGGGCGACCGTTCCCGGTAGCCCGCCAGAGTCGCAGCCTGAGTCACAGACATGTATCCGAGTCCGAGATCACGGAAAGTGCCCATCACGACACTCAGAGTGTCATTGGTAGCCGCCACGCCTCGGTGAGCAGATGCCTCACGGCCCTCAGCCTCCATCTTGAGGATGAGATCCTGTAGGTCACGCATCTTGGGTGGCGATCCAGGGTACTCCTTACAACCCCATCGCTCAATGCGGATGTCTTCGATGACATTGCCCCAGGTCAGCACTGCTCCGATGTAGGGTGCCCAATCGTCAAGCAGACCCCACCGCTCCATCAGCGGTTCCCAGACCTCATCTACAGTGAGGTCACGACGGCACGAGTACCGGGTATGCCATGCCTCGTGGTAGTTGCCACCTACACTGGCTCTTGCGAGCCATGCTGGGATGCGGTCAGGAGATGCCGCAACCACCAGATGCGGATCGGTGACGCCGCTGTAGTTGGCGTGACGCACCGCATCCTGAATGGTGTAGCGGCTGATGTCGTTACCATATCGCTTCACCGAGTTGATCAGGCTGACCCAGAGGGTCCGTGCCGTCCATCGGTCCCGGTTGTAGAAGCCGGTGCCCTTCGCCACCACACGTCGTTTGTTGGCTCCGAGAATGGAGTCAACAGACGCTTGGTGGCTGGACTCCCAAAGTCGTTTGTTGTACATGAAAGCTCCGTTTTGGCTCCTCATCGGAGCGTTGGAAAGTGGTAGGGACATCATCCCTCACCTTTATTGGGAGAGAGTCGGGTGTTTTGGCGCACTTTCTAGGTTTTTTCTCCAGCCTCCTTCAAAGCCTCCCTTTCAGCCCTCTTTTCAGCCGAGATGGTCTTGGCCTTGGCGTCAAGTGCGGCTTTCTTCCTCCGTGCTCTATCGAGTAGCCCGCTGCGCTCGTGACGATAGCAGTACCAGAGGTCGAGCACTCGCTCCCACCCTCTCTTGGTGAGTATCTCCCTGGCCTCAGCGTCAAGGCCGCTGTGAGGCACTACAGAGGGGTAGGGGATGACCTCCCCGGTGGAGAGTCTGATCGACTCGATGTACTCGTCACCTATGGTGACAATCGTTTTCCTGGTCTTCGGCATTTTGTTGATCCTCATGTGTGGAGATCGGTCCTCCACTCTTATTGGGAGAGAGTCGGGCATTTTGGCCCCCTTTCTTCCGAAATCATTTTCACACCCTATTTGATATATCAATCGTGTATTTCGTTATGTCCGATAACGTGCATTATGTAAAGTAGCGCCACGATAGAACGCCGACTTTCGAGAGGTGGTTTTTCGTGTTCAGTATAAACAGATGTTCAGTGTTCAGTGTTCATATGTTCAGTGAATACACGTTTGATATATTTTGATATAAAACGTGTATCTTTTCGATAACATTCGGCATCATTTTCGATGGAGTTCCCGATAGCGTTCGTGGAAAAACCTGAAAAAAGGGGGCCAAAACGATCAACTCTCTCCCAATAGGGGTGAGGAGGGGAGAGATTTATGACTACACAAGACCCACGTTGGTTGGACCTGACACCGTTCAAGGTGTCAGACGACCAGTTCGCCAGAAACGAAGAGATCATCAGAGACGGGTGCGATTGGAACTGCCAACTCTGTGGCAAACCGCTCAACACGACTCGTAAGACCACAGGATGGGTGCGCTTGCCCAACGGGGATGACGCATGGCCTTATGATGAGGAACTCCCCGCTGAGCTTCTTGAGGACATTGAGGAAGACATGGGCTGCTACCCCGTCGGACCCGAGTGCGTGAAGAAGCTCCCGAAAGCCTACTACGCTTGCTACGCCGGAGCCTAACCTGGAGACACCTATGCCCAACACAAACATCCAAAAGGGAGTGGCGATCCTCGCGACCCTTCCAAACGAAAGAATCGTCCAGATGATGGACGAGACAGAGGACGACGTTTGGGACACCCCCAAGCGCGTTGCAGACCTGTTCTTCGACACACTGACCCCACCGCCTTGGTATGTGGATGCGTCTTCTCGACATCCACATACCGGACGACCCTACTACGGCCCTGGGGAGGATGATCTTGGAGAGATGTATCAGATTCTCCAATGGCTCCACGGCAAGGGGATCACCGAACCTGCCGAGCTACTGCTCGGGCCAATGGGCTGGGATGCAGAGAAGGTCATCGCATACTGGACCGCAGCGGAATCCGAAGAAAGTGCGCCAAAATGATCAAGTCTCTCCCAATAAAGGTGAGGGCGACGAAGATCCCGTCGAGCCTGAAGGCTGGCAACACGACCTGAGAGGGAGGGACAGCCAACACTGGACCCAAGAAGGAGACAACATGAAGACCCGACTCGGAACCCTCAAAGACATCATTCGCGCCATCCGCTCCACGAAGGGTCTTGAAATCCACATGCATACCGAACTATGGGGGTCGCTCAAGGTCACGAAATCGGTGGCCATCGCCGCTGTCAGATCCGCAGAAGGCGACTACACTCGGAGGATTAGCGGTACGCTATCGCCTGCTGATGACGTGCTTCCGGCGATGCTTTCCCTTTACGCTGACATGATTTAGGAGCCACCATGACACCCCGCACCCCCAAAGCATCCGAAGACCTGAGACTCGAAACATCCGCGAGGCTCAAAAAGGCACTAGAAGCTGTAGAGCGCCTGCCTTTTGGCTGGGCAGATGGCGATAGCGAAGAGGTCTACAGAGACCACCCAAAACTCTGGCTACGTGGCACCGTTGCAAGCCGGAAGGGAATTAGCAAAATCGCGAAACTCACGACGAAGCTGGAAGCCATCTTAGAGCAGATCCAAATCGAGGAGACAATATGAAGACCGAGCTATCCCCGGCTACGTCGGCCACCACATCTACATTGACTAAACCCCACATGACCCCTTGCCAACTGGAGTCCACCATGGCTACCATGTGTCCCAAGTTCAAAACCGCCGTCCACAAAGTAATGGCCAAACACACTGCCAAATCCCACTTCATGGAGGGGGGCAAAGGCGTGTGCTGCTACGTCTGGGTCTCTGGACCCGGTGTGACCCCAAAAGGGAAACCCAGTGTCTATAAGGTCAAAGACTGCTTCGGAAGCATCGCCCTCGACCTCACGGGAACCCTTGACGCAGACCTCAAAGCTATCCCCGGCTACGTCGGCCACCACATCTACATTGACTAAACCCCACATGACCCCTTGCCAATGGAGTCCAGCATGATGACTTACCATATTGTCTTACGACGACATGACCCCTATCTTTGATCGAGGCTGGGTTGTTCATGGGGCCGCGCACGGTGTCGAGGAACGAGCGGTGACCACCACCATCACGATCGACGAGGAGTGTCCCGAACTCCAGCAAAAGCTGAGCAAGTACGGGCTGCCGACCCACACTCGTCGGCATGATTTGTTTGGCATCATGCCGACGAAACAGACCAGCAGATAGAACCTCGTTCGTGGACCACAGAAAAATCCGAAGAAAGTGCGCCAAAACGATCAAGTCTCTCCCAATAAAGGTGAGAAAGAGAACAAACCACACCCCAATGAGGGGTCAAGGGAGAGCACATATGTACAAAGGAAATAAGGTCGTAATCAAAGCGAAAGCTGATCTCTGGCGTCCCACCACGGAGGAGGAACACCTCGCATGGCGTGCTGGCCTCGATGAGGAAGCCGCCGAACGTAAGGCTCGCGGTGAGGACACCTTCGACATCTATATGGACTGTGCGGGTGAGTCTCGACTCGCATCACGCACCACCTATCGACGTGACACGACTGGTGATTGGACCGTCGTGAGGGCACGATGCAGTGCTTCACAAGGCTGGTACACCGTGAGCGGCTGTTGCCTCCTACGCCACACGGACGGCACCGAATGGTACGCCTACCGCAAGGAAGTGGCGGTGGTCAGCGAGGGCACCGGCCCCAAGGCCAAGGCACCCAAGGCTCGGGTGGGCACGGATGCGGACATCGAGGCGTGGGTCGAGAAGGTGGACGCCAAGTTCGGTGGTTCTCGCACCATTGATTGGGGACGCAAGTACGCCAAGATCGTCAACGGCAGTTCAGTCTACTGCTTCGTGGACCGAACAAACGGAAACATCCTCAAGTCGGCCTCATGGAAGGCTCCGGCGAAGGGTGCTCGTGGCAACATCTACGCGGATGACCCTCTCAAGGGCCTCGGACCTTACGGCGCAGCCTACCTTCGCTGATACTCTACACTGTAGAGTATGGACCCCTAGATCAGCCGTGGTCAAGGGGTTCTCTCCCTGTAGTGCTACCCCCACTCAGGACACCTAAAACGGGAGGTAGCGTTCTCAACCCCACAACCGGAAACGGCTGTACTGTGTACACCTTGTACATAGCTATTGTGTTACACAGGAGCTTTTCATGGCTGATCTCATCTACCTCAACGTCTACGCCGTCACCCGACATTACGGAGGGCCAGAGGAAGGAGGCTGGTGGTTCAATGCGGGTGAACCCCTCGCATCCATACCCCTAGCCAACCCGACCGATGACCAAATCGAGGCCGAACGGACCCGGCTCCAATCCATCTTCGCAGACCACGCCGAAGGTGACACCTACTCCGTCAACGGTGGAGTGAGAATCGGGGTCTATACCGAAGACCATTTGGCCGCTTCGTGGCCAACGGAAACCCCATACTACTGCTGAATCAAGGAGATCAACCATGTCCATTCGTGTTTATCACGCCATCAAACCCACTTGGGGCCACGGCACCCATCCAACTTTTCCGGCTGAATTCGCCCACGTCGCTACAGTAGATGTGTCGGATGATCTGCACTACGAGGTCTTCCGTCTAACCAACTCCATCGAGTGTGGTTGGTGGGATAACGCCGAGGTCACCGCTCACACGGAGGCTTTGACCTTCCGTGAGGTCAAGGGGATCAAAGGCACCCGCTCCACGAGCGTTGGTGACCTGATCATCCTGTCCGATGGACGCATCCTGAGATGTGCATCCTGTGGGTGGGATGACATCACCGAGGTCGTGACCGAGTTCTGGATCAACGAGGTTGCTGACCACATCCGCAGCGAGGTTGCATGATGACTGATTACGAAGCCACGATGATCTGTGAAGGGGTACAAGACCCACCCGGCGACACGCCAGAGGAGCGTCAAGATGCTACCATTGAAGCATGGCAGCATCTCATTGACACTGGCCTCGCGTGGACACTGCAAGGTTCCTTCGGTCGCATGGCCACTCGACTCATCGAGGAAGGGTTCTGCTCCCGTCCCTGACGGCCCTACGCCTACAAGCCCTGCCCCCCTTGCCCCTCTCGTGGAG
>Ga0209047_1001153_pt1 | contig 19947 bp, 20 predicted proteins | sample SaaInlV_165m_DNA_3_FD_184681 | JGI IMG/M metagenome (GOLD analysis project Ga0209047, IMG submission 184681) | Marine microbial communities from expanding oxygen minimum zones in the Saanich Inlet - Saanich Inlet SI037_S3LV_120m_DNA (SPAdes)... | ecosystem: Environmental > Aquatic > Marine >...
AACCATATTAAACTTTATTATAATATGAATCACTCTCTATAGCTACCCAATATTGTAATAATTCATTCTCATTTTTAAAAGTAGACAACCCACTCCCCTTTTCACTTATACTTGATACACTAATTTTATAAGTACCGTCATATAATTTAAAATTATCAGATTTGAAATATATTTTAAAATCATCAGTAGATTCCCCAACTGGCTCTCTAGACACATCACTCATGCTATTCTTTTTATCTAATGCAACAAAATAAATAATACCACCATCAGTCATTAATGCATAATCTGGTAAAGAATTGATGGTTGATACTTTTTTAATACGACTCAAACTAGCTTCAGTTAAATTTACTGAAAAAAGGACTTCTGGGAATTCCTTACTCTCATCTGTATTAAATTCAGAACCTTCTAATTTAAATGTTTTTTTAGGATGAACTATAACCTTCTCATCTGTGGTTCTAAACTCATATCGTCTATCTTCAGAAAACATCATAATGTGATCATCATGAAATTCCAATTCTGGGTACATCTGTAAATTAGATAGAAATCTTGGTAAATCATATATTCCTATCTTATTTGGGAAGTTTTCTTCTACATCAGAAGATACTATTATATTCCTCATAATAGACATAGAAGTGATTCTATGTCCTTTATTCAACAAAATTGATGGGTTAATTGTTGAGAAATTTCTCAATATTTGTTGCGTTTTTTCACTAATTTTCATAATTAATCTCCTTTAATTTCTCAAGCATCATCATCTGTCTATCTTTCATCTTTATCATCTTTTTCATAATCATCCTTTCAATATTGTAATTCTTCTTAATTCCTTTCGTCCGTCTTACCTTCTTTAATTGCTTTCGTTTCATCATATTTGTCATAGACATTAGTTTAATCCCTCAATTATCACCTAATCAATACAAGTATAACACATAATTACCTATTTGTCAACATCTTTCTTAATAAAACTAAAGTTTCTCTTTTTTTCAAAAGTTATTGTTTTTGCAAACTTATCATAAAGAATATCACCTTTATGAGAAATAATAAAGACATTTCTATCAACAAAACTACTTATTAACTTCAAAAAATCATCAGTACCATTTGTATCTAAGCTTGAATCAAAAACCTCATCTAATATTAACAAATTAGTATTAACACTATTCTTCATCCTTGCAATATCTCTCCATGTGAACAAAAGAGCTAAATCTATACGCATCCTCTCACCCTCAGAAAACGAACTATATGTGAATTTATTACGATTCATAGACTCAATAGTTTCAGAAAACTTAGCATCTAACTTAAAATTTACATAAAAATTCATCTTATGTAAATACACATTAATAAGATGATTAATTTTAGGTAAATAATATTTTATAATTGATATTTTAACACCATCATCATTCAATATTTTAGAAACTAAAGAATAGTGATGTTTATCATTACTTAACTCTTTTTTTCGTTCTACAAAATCATCATACTCATATTCATAGGATTCAAGTTCATCTATCAAATCAGAAGTTGAAACTACATCGGATAATATACTTTTATTATCATTATTTAAATCCTCAATAGAACTTAATAATGAATTGTTAGTCATTCTATATTCTAAACTGGTGTTTTCTAACTCGGAACACTCCAATCGTATATCATTAAGATTAGTAATCCTCTCTTCTACCCGGGATATCTCATCTGATACCTCAATTGACGATGCAGTTATATTATCAATTTTATTAATATTCTCTGATATTATAACTTTTTTATATTCATCACTTATATCTTGTTTACAAGATGGACACTCACTCTTATCAGAAAACCATTCTATTACCTTAGTAAACATATCTCTTGATGCATCCATCTTATATTTTACTTTATTAATACCCTTTAACCTTTTCCTAAATTTATCTATTTTAAAATCAAAGGAATCCCTTAAATCCAATATATTCTTATCCAATCTATCAATTTCAAGTGAATTGTTTTTTAATAATTGTTGTTTTTGAGAAATCTTCTCCTTATTATTATTAATAATGTCAGTAGTATTTTTCTGTTTATCAGATATAAATTTCTTATGTAATGATACTTTATGTTCTAATATGTCAAGTTTACTAGACACTTCCATCAAGTCATTCTTACACAATGACTCCTTATTTTTTATAATATCATTCATATAAGAAAATATCTTAATGTCTAATATATCTTCTATTATATCTCGTCTATCAGAAGTATTTAATTGCATAAATGGTATAAACGTAGCCGAACCCAACAATACCGTCTGTGTAAATGACTTATAATTTAGTTTTAATATACTATCTTCTAAATATTTTTGTGAATCTTTAACTCTCGAATCCTGATCTAATAACCTATCATTAACATATATGTTGAATATACTAGGTTTAATTGAACGGATTACTTTATATTCATTATCACCAATACTAAATTCTATTTCAACTACACAATCTTTACCATTAATAGAATTAACTATCTGTGGTTTATTAATCTTCCTAAATGATTTCCCAAACAACACGAATGTCAACGCATCTAATATAGTAGATTTCCCAGCACCATTCTCACCAACAATCAATGTACTGCCACATTCATTTAAAATTATTTCAGTAAATTTATCACCAGTAGCTAAAAAATTCTTCCAACGAATTCTCTCAAATATAATCATATTTCCCTTAACACATCCATATACACATCATTAATAATATTCTTCAATTTATCCTTATCTACATCAACAGTAGTTCCATCTATATATGTATATACCAATGACATAGTATCATCATCAATAGACACTTTATCATCAATACCGACACCATCTATCATAGTTTCATCAATAATATTAATATCAATCACATCATTCTTATACAACGTGTCAACAAATAAATCAAATTTATATACATCAGTCTTTTTATTAACAATTATCTTAATAAACTTACCATTATAATAAGAAAAATCAAAATCATCTACAGTATCTTCATCATAAAATATCTTCTCAAATATAGTATATGTATTCTTAATAAATTCCAATTCCAATGTATCAGTATCAAATATATGAAATCCACGGTCATCTTTATAATCAGACCAAGTTAATTCATATGGATTGCCCAAATATGTTATATTATCCTCGGTTGACTTATGATGAAAATGACCAGAATATACTTTCTCAAATCTACTAAATATTGATTTTTTAATACCTTCCAAACAACGAATACCACTGTTCATTAAAAACCCAGATATTTCTAAATGACCGAATACTACGGTAGAATTAGTATCATTTAAATGCGATATAGACTCATCATAATTGTCATCATTAATCCACGGACATAAACAAATATCCAAACCATCAAAATTAACAGTATCAATGGACGAATATATCTTTGGTGATAACGGATTATCCACATCAATCAAAGACTCCATAGCATTCACTTTATTAGAATTCTTAAAATATGTATCATGATTACCTATAATAATATGGGTATCTATTTCCATATCCATCAATCTCTTAAGAAAGTTGTTTTTAAAATTATGTAATATATTAAAATTTATAAATTTTCTACGATCAACCACATCACCTAAATGAATTATTGTCTTAATATCACGTGACTCCAATTCTTTAAAAAATATATTATCATAAAATTTCATCATATAATCATAAAATATTAACGAATCATTTCTTGCACCCCAGTGTGTATCAGTTATCAATGCGATTTTCATCAACTATTTCCTCTTGTATAGAATTACTCACTTTATTTTTAACTCTCAATGCTCTTTTTTCATCCTGTAATCGCTCAAAATCATCTAAAAATATATCAATATTTTCTCTATTTTCCATCACAAATCCTAAATAAGAATCTTTAATACTATTAATATCAGCATCACGCATATCATCATTATCAAATACATTTGAATTATATATAGACTTATATTTCACATATAACTGTTTCTTTTCTTTCTGAATCCTACGGATAAAAGCAAAATATATTATTTGAGTGAAATATGAAAATGGATTCTTTGATTTGGATGGATCAAAATTATTAATATATAATAAACAATTTTCAACCCCGTCACTTACCATCTCATCTCTGTATGTATAATTTATAAAATTAGGCCTATAAGATAACCTATCAGAAATCTTCATAATAGATTCACAAATATAATCACTAACTATTGGTTTATCAATTATTTCACCATTCTTATAAGATGTTACATGTTTATTATATTCCACCATCTCATCATAAAGTCGTATATTATCTACATAATGTTCACCTTTCTTTTTCATAAATACTCCTTTATTTACAGTTACAGATACTATTGTAACACAAAAGACTCATCATTGTCAAGTTTAGGAATCGACTTGACAATTACTACTTTTTGTGTTATCATATATCTGTGGTGGGTTGATATTACTTAATTAAGTAATCTTTTATCTTTTTGATGTGGAGTTGAATGATGTAACTCAGTATATAGTTGTGCTAAATATTCTGAATAATGAGTTAATACGTCGGTTGTTGGTTTATTTATTGTAAGAATTTTATCATATGATATATATGTGATTTTATCATTAGTGAAAATATTAAATTCACTTAAAAAGAGATCTTCTCCATCAAATGATAATTTAACAATATCTTCTAAAGATACCCCCATTTTATCATCATCTATAGATAATTTTCCTATAATAAATTCTGATGTCATTAATTGTATAATATGATATGACATTATTTTATATCAATATTATTAATCTTAAATTTAAATTGTTCTTCATTATATATATCTAACCTTTTATAAAAGTGTCTGCATACAAAATTAACATATTTTTTATATCGTAGATCATCTACAATATCATAAAGTACTGCTATTTTATTATTATTACTTTTACGTAAAGCTCTGCCTATTGATTGTAAACTTCGTATACGACTTTTTGTAGGTGATGCAAAAATAATATTATCTAAGTTCTTTATATTTATACCAGTAGAATATGTTCCATATGAAGCTATAATAACAATATTATTTATTAATTCTGCTCTATGTCTTATTTCTTCTCTTTCATCAGCTGATATTCTACCTGATATAAAATATATTTCTTTATCTTTTATTTTATCACTTAATAATTCATATAAGGGGATTCCATGAGCCTCTACAAAATTATACAATATTAAAGTATTACCAATTAAAGATTTAGTTAAATTACTTATTATATTATTTCTTCTTTTATTAGATATAATCCATTGTATTTCTTCATGATATTTTAATTTTCTTACTTCTTTACATAGAGATTCTTTATATTTTAATACAACACATTGTATTTTAAAATCAGATAATACTTTATTATCTATTAATTTTTTAGTAGTAGTTATTCTTTTCACATCTCCAAATAATCCAGTTAATACTAATTTATGAGTATGTGTCCCATCTAATGTCCCTGTCATCCCAAATCTATATTTACAATTAACTAAATTATTCATTATTTTAGATAACGAATTGGCTTTAAATAAATGACATTCATCGCCTATAACCATTCCAAATTTATCATAATAAGATATATTCATCTTATATATAGATTGCCATGTAGAAATAATTACTCTTTTATCGGATTCTTTTGATTGTCCTTGATATATGGTATGACACATTTCATCAACATTAAAACCATAATCTTTAAAATCACTAAACATTTGAGATACTAAAGATGTTGTTGGTACTATTATTAATATACTTTTATTATCTAATTCAGGATGCATTAAATAAAATCGCACTAACGAATATATTATTAAGGATTTGCCAGATGCAGTTGGTGATACTAATACTAATCGTTCATTATTAACTGCATGATGAATTGATTCAATTTGATAATCTCTATATGTGAGAGGTACCCCACCAGACATTGGTTTAATGTATGTTAGAAAATCATTTAAATCTTTTTCTTTGAATTCTAATTTATTAAAATTACCACATGATTCATCATAATTTATTTCATAATTATTAATTTTACAAAACTCGATAATACTATTTTTAAGTCCAGTATATATCTTCCTATTTACTGGATTAAATAATCGAATATTACCATCCCATACTTTACTTTTATAAGTTGGCATAAATTCAGCACCAGGAACTTTAAATGTAAAATAATCAACAAGTTCCTTTAATATGAACATTTCGGTTGAATCTATTTGTAAATAAGATTCATCAAGCTTATATAACGTTATAGAATTATTAATATCCAATACCTGATTCAAACTTTTTCCAATCTATATAATTTTTGATTGCCCATGATTTTGCGTTGATTTGATCTAAGGTTTTATCGATAAATTCTAAAGTTTGGTTGAGTTTCTCAAATTTGAGTTTAAGAGGGACTAAGATTTCGTCACTATCTACAAAAGGTGCCAATTCGGTTTTACTTTTGATTAAAAACCCATGGTGTTCCCAACCCAATTTATTTAACTCTTTGTCTGATAATTTCCCATAATAATATAAAGTACGCAATCCACACATTCTTCTATATTCTATACTTTCAAATATTAATATATCTTTGTATTTTTGTTGATATTCTAACCATTTTCCTATCATTAATTGTGTTGATACAATCGTATTATCAACATCAAGTTCATTAATTTCTAAATCCTTTTTAGCTTCTTGTACCAATTCATTTAAAGATGTCATATATCTTGAACTGTTAAATATGTAAATTGAAAATCTACTATACCTGCCGGATGATTAGTAACTGTATCAGTAGTTGTTAAAGGAATTTCTATTAAACTAACAGGAAACAAATCATAAAAAGACAGCATTTTTATTTGTATATTATTGTTATTATATAATATTAGTTTTCCTGTTGTTGTTGGAGTATCATATCCATCAAGTGATTTCTTTCTCTCCATAAATTCTACATATTGTTCATGTCGTTCAGGGAATCCTAAAGCTGACATCCATTCGTACACTTGAAACCAATTACTTAAATCTTCATTAATTAAAAAAGTAACAGTTAATGTGCCATATGTCAATTTATCACCAGGATGTTTTACTTGCACTAATGGAGTTTCAACTGATACTTCACCAATTGATATTGATGGTATATTGACCATTTGTACAAATCCACTTAATAACGGACATACTGGAACATTTAATTGAAAGGATTGATTATTAAAATAATTTAAATTTGAAGTACCTACTAATTGCATAACTGCCACCATAATTAACTGTATATTATATTTATAACATAAATTTAAATCAAAAAAAAAGGTTACCGAAGTAACCTTTTAATGTTTTTTTCTTAATGATTATTATTATTATAATTTCATTAAGATTGTTTAAAACTTAAGATAATGTCATTAAGTTATCAACTCTAAATAAACGATAATACACGTTTTGACGAGCATCTAAACCACTATGAGTTGTACTTTCTCTACCAGTTGCAAATGGGTTAGAAGCCAAACCATAACGAGTTTTAAAACCAATTTTAGGTTGGAAAGTTTCATGACCAATTGCACGAACCATTTGTAGTGGAACGTAAGGGCAATAGAAAATACCAGCATCATATGGTGAAGTACCTTTATAACCTAAACATACCATTTCATAGGCACCAGCAGCATCAAAATATGGATCAATGTATACACGGAGTTTACCATTTAATACACCAACAAAAGTAGAACCAGTATCATCTGGATCTAATTGTTTATTACCCATTAATGCAGGGTTAAAGTCTAAAACACCAGCCAATGATAATGCAGATGCAACATCTGATGAACAAATCATCATGTTAGCTTTACCACGACGAGTTAAACGAGCAATCATATTTGATTCTCTTTCAATTTGAAATAACAAACCTTTAAATTTCTCAACAGACCAACGACCATCAGCATCACTACTTAGATCAAAAATACCTTTAGTAGTTGTACCACTTGTGGCACCCAATCTAGCAACACCATATACAGTACGAATAACTTCTCTGTTTATCTCTGCAACAATTTCTGTTGATAAGATGTTAGATAACTCAGCCTCTGCGTCTAAACCATGAACAGCTTTTAAATCTTGTGCCAATTCAGTAGTATACTCGGCTTTCAATGCACGACTTTCTGCGGTAACAGTAACACGTTCAATTGAGAATGCCATCTCGTTAAAATCACCACCGTGACCTAAAGAGTTAGTATCAAATGCACCAGTTGCAAGACGTGAACCTAATTTTTCAGCATCAGATACTGGACCACCTGTTCCAGATGTATGTGTATGTGCGCCGTTACCACTATCGATTAAGGCACCAGCTTCAACAACATTTCCAGCAAAAGGATCCGTTGAACCGTGTGTACCAAGACCAGAAAATGATGTATCTGATTCGTTATAAAAAGATTCTGGACGAGAACCATCACTACGATCAACATAACGTGAACGCATTGCAAAGATTAATCCAGTTGGACCAGACATTGGTTGAACACCTAAAACATCATATGCCATTAAATTAGGCATAGTACGTCTAACTAGTGCGATAAGTACTGGATCCATTCCTTGGAATTGACCCTCACCACCAACTGTTGGACTCATACCACCGCCAACTACGTTAGCTTCTGACATGATTAAACGTTCTTCTTTAACTGCTTTTTCTTGGTTTTCAAGTAAAATAGCACATACTGCTTTTTTGTATGGATCTGTAATTGGTGCAATATTTTCATGCTCTAGAACAGGTTTCCATTTTTGTTGTAATTCTTCTGATAAATGCATTTCAGTGTACATCTCTTTCTCCTTTATTAATTTTTATTTTTTTATATTAAATTATTATAATATGTTTATATATTTATAATTATTACTTTTTACATCTTGACAATGTACTTGCATAATAACTCATTAAGTCATTTGACCCCGTTACTTCAAGTTCTTCTTTCACCATAGGAGAATCTTCAATAGCAGTATCTGATGCACTTTCATCTAATATACGACTCTCTGTCACTTCTGATTCAGATGAAAAATAACTTTCAACGAAGATCTTTACTTTTTCCTTAAAAACTTCTTCTGAATTGAATTCTAAATGTTCACTCAACTTCTTAACTTTTTCAATTTGAGTTAATGTTAATCCTTCAGTTAACTCAGTAACAATAGTATCACGTTGAATATGAACTAATTTTTCTGTCAATTCAATATTCTTGTTAATCTGAAAGTTTAAATCTTCTTGTAGTTTTTGTTCACTTTCTTTAGAAGTTTCATATATGTCTAATTTATTTTCGGGAATATCAATATAATTTTCCTCAAAAACATCTTTAAGACCAGATACGAAATTTTCTAATATAGATGATTTAATACCAGATTCTATAGCTATTTTATTTTCTGATACCCATTCATCAACTGCATATGATAAATATTTGTCAACATCTTCTAATAATTCAGTATGAATTAATTCCACTGATTCATTTAATTGTTTTTCATATTTTTCTTTATATTTTTCTTCTAATATCTCTAAATGTTCATTAATCTTGGTTAATACCGCTGATTCATATATACTTTTAACTTTTTCTTTATATTCATCTGAAAAGTCATGTCCAGATAAAATAGCATCAGTATCTTCAGAAATATCAATATCACTAGGTGTTAATTTAAATATTTCTTCTGTATCTTCTACTACTTCTTCTTCAGTATCTTCTACTACTTCTTCTTCAGTATCTTCTACTACTTCTTCAGTATCTTCTACTACTTCTTCAGTATCTTCTACCACTTCCTCGGTATCTTCTACTACTTCTTCAGTATCTTCTACTACTTCATTTGTAACCAATTCATCTTCTGATTCATCAATCACTTCGGTATCATCTACCACTTCTTCACGCAATTCGTTATATATAGATTTCCAATCAATACTATCCCAGTTAATACTAGAATAATCTTCAAATTGTTTTTTTAGTTTAGTCATATTCTTTTCTAAATCACCAACTGATTTAGACTTCAATGCAACTTTTAAAAGTTTAGCATCATTAAGAATATCTAGACTGGCCAATGACGTAGAAACCTTATCTTCTATCAAAGTTTCGTCATCTTTAATTGTTGTATCGTTGCCCATCAGTATCTCCCAATTTTTTATTTTAATTTATTTAGATATATATTATTTATAATATTTGTAAAGTTATAACTTATTTAAAAAATCTTCAAATATTAATATTTTAGTCTTTTCTAAATTAGTCATTTTTTCACGTTTAATTATATTATGATAATCATTTATATTACATTCTTGTATAACACCATTATTCCAAACCCAATCTACCCCTTCCATTATCCCATTAACAAATGCATCCGGTGCTGATGGGTCAGCAACTATATCAGCAGCCGTTGCTAAATAGAAATCATCTTGTACAGTATTAACACCTTTACTTGTATTAACTGTACCCATACCTCTAGAAGAAACACCTAGTTTAGCACCTTCATTTATTAAATTCTTTACAATAGACCCGTATGGAGTTTCCGACATTATTTTAGCTTTTCCAATAAAATTATTACCATCTTTATGTAAACTTTTAATTATATGTGAAACTCTTTCTAAATTAATAGATGGTCCATTTGGATGTCCAAGTTCTCCAAATGCACGACCTTTGTTTATATAATTATCACTATATCGTTTAACTTCTTTTTCTAAAATTTCGGTAGGATATAATCTACCGTTGCGGTTTTTTATACCAGATTGTAAAAAAATACCTTCAATATATAAACTTTTAGATTTATCATCTTCTACAATATAACTTAAATCTTCATGAATTTCTGTTATAAGTTTCATGTTAGAATCCTTTTCTCTTATTCATTGAAATTGAACGTTTCCTATTACTTTGAGCTCTCTTTCCCTTACTTTTTCTCGCTGATTTCTTATTTCTAAGCTTCATCATTATTCGTTCTTTATTATCTATACGTACTTCTTTGCCGTTTATGACTTTATATCCACCTTTACTGGATATTTTCTTAACAACACGTTTTCCCTTTCTGATAACTTTTTTTCTAGTTATTCCTTCAAGTATCAAAAAATCTATAAAATTTTCCATATAATTACCTACAATTTATCTAAAATTATTACCAGAACCTTCATCATCTTGTTCTTTAAACTTAGGGTCTTTTAATTCATCTTTCATTTGTTTATCAATCTCTGATATATCATCAATTGTCATTTTTAATATGTTTTTTCTAACCCAATCATGTGAATAATATTTACCAATAGCACCTATATTTACCATATCTGATATAATTGAAATACGATCACGTAATAACTCGGAATCTTGTATTTCATCATAATATGAATCTTCATTATATACAAAATTTATTTCATATTTAATATTATCCCATTCTTCCAATGTTATTATATTCTTTAATATAAGTTGTTTCTTTAATAAATCATAAAACAAATTGTTAAATTTATTCCTTAATCTTTTAATGAATCTATCAAATTTCATCTCATCTCTAGTTATTTCAGTTGCCCTACCCAATGCCATTGAATTATCTGATTCTAACCTAGATACTGGCACATTTAATGATTTATATAATTTCTTTTGAAAATATACTATATCTTCAATTTCACCTAAATTAGTACCACCCGGCAATGTTTCAATTTGTGCAGAATTACCTTCTCGTCTAGGAAACCAATAATCCTCTAACATAGACATATGATTCTTACCATCTTTAACTTCACCAGTAACACCATCATATACTACTTTATTCTTATATTTATTCATAACATCACTAAGATATTGTTCCGCTTTCATCTTAGGTAAATTACCAACATCTATATAAAATACTCGTCTTTCTGGTGCGCGTGTATATCTATATATAACAGCAGAATTCTCAAGCATAACTAATTGATTTAAAGGTTTTATAGCTTTATGTAAATGACCAACCGAATGATTCTTAGTAGAATTTCTCAAACCAGACGATATAAAACTTATAGAATCTAATTCTATTGGAATGCCTTTAAGATCTATATCCTTATCAATACCATTCTCACTATATACATAATATTCCTTAACCGATTCAATAATATCATCTGCATTACGTTTAACTTCTTTAACCTTTTTAATCTTTCTTGGGTCAATTCTTCGTAATTCTTGTATACCTTCTTTACGTTTACTTGGATCTATTATTATATGATAATAAAGTTTTCCATCAATATACCAATTACGAAATATATCATATGATGACATATTAAAATCTAATTTCTGTAATATTTCAGAAAATTCATTAGATATCTTTTCCGCTACCGGTTTAGATATCTCATCTGATATTGCAATTTTAATAATTTCAGAATCTTCAGTTATAACTGATTCCGAAACTATATCATCTATTGCCAATTCAACTTCAGCATTCATTGACATTTGACGATACTTATTTATTAGTTCATTATCACTTTTAAATTTATCATCAAAATTATAAAAGGAACCAGAAAAATTAGTACTAGACACCATAGTGGAGTCATCGAGAATATTACCATCTTTCGGTACGAAAGATGGTAAACTCTTTTTCTTTTCTTTACCTAATGTAAACCCAAATAATTTCATAATATACTCACCATTCTATATTAAGTGAATGCCTGAACAATACCAGCAGCTTGACCGATCGCACCAGCTACTTGTGAAACCGTACTAGAATTACCACGTGTCCATAAGTCATATGCAAACGTCACAGTAAATTCTTCAATTTCATCATTAGTGCCCCAATTTAAATCAATAGCTTCAATCTCTGTGGGAAACATGTTTTTAAAATCATATACCGCAAGAGAACTACCATTTTTACCTAACTGTTCGACAAACCCGTCCTGATATACGTTAGATGCCACGGTAACTCCAAAGGGGTCAATTCTAATATTTGATTCTGGAGTATTTATCTCGTCCATCCATTTCTCAAATTTACTCCTAATTGACCAATTCTCATCATTAATAATAGTTACTGTCCAATCTTCATATGTTCTATTACCAGGTACTTTTAAAATTCTACCCATATAATTAACATCAACTGATGCTATGGTTGATGCCGGTATATTCGCAGCCTTACACATGAATGAGAAGGGGGAATCCATCCCACCAATGTGAACCTTAAATAAATTAGGTCTAGCACCGCCTCCATATAAATTTGTTTTAAACGTGTTAACATTAAACATTTTTTATTCTCCTTATTTTAAAATTATTCTTATTATATTTATATTTAGAATTTACCAACGACTTCATTAAACTCAATGCCGGTAGCAACAGCAACAAAATTTAATTGAATAAAGTTAATTGAACGACTTGGTTTTATGTATATATCACCAATGAATCTATTAGAATCAATAACCGTTGGTGTATTATTAGTAGTATCACATACAACTTTAAAATCATATATTCCACGCCGTCCTTTAACATCACGTAAGAATGGTTCTACCATAGATACAAACTGAGATCTAGTAAAATCATCATTAAACTCAAATAATGTTTGATTTGATGCAGCCTCTATTAATTTTTCTAAAACTATAAATAATCTCCGAACATTAATTCTATCAAAAGATGTAGATTTTCTAGTGAATGTCTTATCACCATACAATATAGTACCTTGTCCTGGGAATGTACATACAGGATTTATTGACTTCTTATACAACATATCACGGTCTGTTCTATCTTGTGCAAACCGTAATTTAGTAACATTTTTAATACCACCACGATTAAATCCTGCAGGAGAGAACCATGGGTCTCTGTCCTCATCAGTTCTAGACATCACACCCGCTATATCACCACATAATGGCACCCATCGATAACTGTCACTAAATACATCATATTGATATTTAAAATTAGAATCGGCAAACGCATAAGTCTGCATAACATGGTCACCCATATTACTTCTAAGAGAATCAAAAAATGTAACAACGTCCTCTGTGCTATTTGACATTGTTATATGTGGGGATAAAAGTGACACAATATCTTTTCTAGAATACGCAACATCCACTAAACCTAATAAAAACGTCTTATAATCCTCTAGATTTAAACCGTCACCAGAACCAAACAATAAAGATATATCAGATACTTCTTTATTCCTAAACGGTAGCATTGCAGTTTGCCAATCAGATAAATTAACATCACCGTTATTCCCATCCGCTAATATATATTTATGATCTCCACTTGCCAAGAGATTTACATAACTACGAACATCACCAGTAAGACTACTATTCCAAACGTTTCTCTGTGTTGGACTTTCCCTATAAGAAAGTGGTACACCTAGTACCCATATTAACTCTGATTGTGCATTAATGGTATTAATCCAATTTGAAGTACCTGAGCTTTTACTAAGGTTAACAAAAACCTCACTTATATCTTCATAACCAGTATCATCTGACTGTGTTACCACAACTGCTAAGTCATCAGAATTATCAAATATCATATCTAACTTATCTACAAATAATGAATTCTCTATAGTGTCTATATCAACTAAATGAACTCTAAGTTTATTGCCAAAGTCACCTGCATATCTGGCAGCAAAAATAGAATCACCAGTATAGCCATCAACAGTATCTTCATTTAAAACTAAAACCCCTGTTGCAGACCTAACATTATATGATGCACCCACACTTTCCAATATAAACTCACGCAAAACACTACTGTCATATAATGTATCAGTAATGTATATAAATTCATTTGTAGTGCTATCTGGTAAAATACCATATTGTGATACTGAACTTAATTCAGAACCACCTGAAAATAATTTAATAGAACCACCAGTATCTCTTGCAGCTGTAGGTAAGTTGAAAGTATTACGTTGTGGTACACCAACTTCAATACCAGTTACCGCAGTAAAAGATGCCTCGGATGATAATCCACTATAATCATATGTAAGAGTATTTAAATCTAAATTGGCACCAGGTGTCATAGCAGTAACCACTATAGTACTAACACCCGACGCATCTATTGTGACAGTAACTGTTAATACTGCTGGAGTTGCACCAGATGAAGTAACAGTTATAGTTCCACCAGTAACCGCACTTAAACCAAATGATGATCCAAATACAATAGTAGTAAGATCACCAGGCACATCTAACTCTCCACTTACTGTGGTATCAGTCCACGTACTAGTTACATCACCAACTGGATTTTTTCTAAGATTTGGTAAATCTGCAAAACTAAGTCTCACATCATCACCCAGTACATCAATAGTCCATGGATTATAAGTATCACCATATAATGGAGAATCCCCTGTAGCATAATCATATGCCGTTAAGAGTTTTACCCAGACTAATTCATCAAGAGTTTTAAAAATTGTTGTTTGTCCTAATACATGGTCAAAATTCCCTGTCCAATCAGTAGGCACTCCAGTTAATACATTAGTATCTGATACTGTAGTACCATCTGATGCTAAAGGATTACCAGATACATCATACTGTGTACCAATTGTATGACTTGGAGTTGAATCAGAAGTACCCTCAAAAAATGATCCCATACTATATGGGGAACTTGTAAACTCCGAACCAAAAGTTCCAGACCAACTAGAAGGTAAAAGTGACACACCATCATTCACATAATTATTGTTTGTTTGTATTACACCACCAGTGCCAGTATTAGAAAAACTTATAAATTTATGAATAGTTTCGGCAGTTGCAACTGGTACAGAATCTACTGCGTTTCTTGTTGTTTCCGTATTATATAGTCTAGATACTTTTAAATCACGTGAGTAACTTAAGTAGTTTTTAGCAGTCATAAACGACATAAAACTGTCACTTGTTGGTTCTTTAAATATATCTTTTAATTCTGTTGCTGTTGAAATTGTAGTTACTCTGTCAGGTAACCCTAACGGCCCCCACGAAAATATACCAACTAAACCACCCGCAGTTGTTGCAGTTTGTGGTACTGAGTCTGTTAAATCGATTTCCGATACGTTTACCCCTGGACTAATTTGAAAAGCCATTTCGATCTCCTTATATGTTAATGGAATGTTATTTTATATACGATAATAATATTTATAATATTTTACATTCGGCGTGACTATATCGATTCCCATATATTCCCATCGTTATCCATTGTTATTTCTTTTTCTTCCTTATTATTTATAAACCCAAATGGAAGTATTTGTTCTTCCATATATCTGACTCTCTCTTTATATAATTCTTCTCTGATATTAATATCAGACAAATCCTTAAAATAATTATCAGTAGTTGCCCATGAAAACAACACCAAAGTATCTACCAAATCATCATTTCTTCCACTATCTGCTTCAAATTTCAATCCTTTGGATATAAATGACGATAATTCATCAATAGTGTTAAAATCATTTACTATTAATTTATCTTCTTCTATTAATGATTTTAAGTTAAAACAACCAGTTTTTTTTGTAGCTTTTGTTGTTCTGACTCCTATATTAATATTCTTTCCTGTTTCATTTGATATAAATTGTCCTTTCCTTGGGTCAGTTTTAGTGTATATCATATTAGGATACTCTAATTCTGAATGTAATATATCAGAAACCTGTGCGCCTATATCATTTATTTCAACTAATATATAAGATTCATTATATAAATCTGCAACTAATTTAATAATATTTGGATATACTAATGGTGGAATTTCATTAGATCTATATGTTGCAACTTGAACATAAGGTAATTCTGTAACGTCTAATACAGAAAATGCAGAATAATCACTCCCCCTTGCACGTGATACATCAACAGTTAACCAATATATATGATTAATTATAGGTTCATGATAAATAAACAAAGTTCCATCATACTGTACCTTTATTGGATTCATATATGACAATGACTTTAACTTACTACCAGTAATTAATGTATTGGAACTACCTAAAAAATCACACTCAAACTCTTGTTGAAATTGTAATTCTGAAGTGTTATTTATCGTTGTCTGTTTCCATTCCGCATCTCTGCCTGGAAGTTCAGACCAATGAACTTCTATATTTTCATAAGAATTTCTTTTGTGTATTGAATCATTCCATAATTTATAAAAATGATTCATACCATATGGGGTGGATACTATGATTACTTTAGTAGACTTACCTGATGATATAGTAGGATATACTGAACGGAAAAAATCTTCTGCCATTTCATTAGGAACAAATGCAAACTCATCTAAAAAAAGTATATTAAAGGAACTACCACGTACTGCACTAGAAGATGTTGCAGATGCTAGAATTTTACACCCATTTTCTAATTCTATATTGGTTCTATTCCAAACAATAACACCCTGTTGTAACCAAAATGGTAAATTCTCATAACTTCTTTGCAATCTTCCCAATAATTCTCTTGCAGTAGACAGTTTATTTGCCAAAATAGCAATAGATATATCGCTATTAAATAATATCTGATGTAAAAAAAAACTAATACATGTAATAGATTTACCAGATTGTCTTGCCATTTTACATATAGTAAACCTAGATTCACTAAAAGTATTAATCATTTGTTCTTGAAAATCATATAACTCAAATGGTACCAATCCTTCATCCAAGTTAATTATTTTAACATACTTCCTTATAAAATAGATAGGGTCGTTCATACATAATTTGTATTCCCTTACTGTTTCTTCAGTCCATTGTATCTCAACTTCTGGTGATTTTAATCTCGGATTTTTATTATATATCTCTGTCATGGTCTTTCATCATCTTCAAAAAATCCTTTGTATTACCAACAAAAACATTATTATTAACAACATTTTTTCTAGTAGAATCTTTAATATCAAGTTTGTCCATATTTTTTTGTAATACCACAAGTTCTTTTGTCAAATCACCAGTAGTTTTCAACAATTGTGATACTACTTCAAATGCACGTGGATGTTCACTTTCTTTAGCTAAAGAAATTATTGATGAAATTGAATCTTCACCATTCCGTATAAGATTATGTAATGTATTTCTTGCATGATTATAATCATTCTTTATCTGTATATCTCTACCTTCATCTATATCTGGCAAAGTTTCTATTATACTGATTTCATTATTATCAGATTGTGGTAATATTTCAATATCAAGAACTTTATTTAATTTTTCATCTATATTATTCATAATCAAGTATTAGTAATATCAGTTGAAAACCCATAATCGTCAACGGGAGTAGATGTTATAGGATCAGGTGTAGTAACAGAAGTTGATGATGCGCTATTATTAGTATCAGATACATTTGAAGTGATTTCTCGTATAATTGGAATATCTTTATCATTACCATATAAAAAACCTTTCATCGTAAAAGATATAGTCCAAGTAATTGATCTTTTCGTATAAAAATCACCGTCATAATCATCTTCTAATGATACCATATTTAATACTAATGGTGTATTCCTAAGTAAAGAATCACTAGATAATTCCTTTATGGGTATAGAAAATGATGGAGTGAAATACGGTAATATTTGTTCTAATATTTGTGTACCGTCATCTGCATTCTTTACCATTATAAATAAATCAAATTCAATATCATATGGAACTGGATTATATACAAATTTCTTTGATATAGATGTTATATCATGTGTATGACCACCAAGTTTAGATAATTTACGTTCTGAATCATATTGTAACGTAGTTATTTCAAATGCAATCCTTGGTAATTCTATGGTTTTATCATTACCATATATTAATGCCAAAAATTTCTCACTAGGACCATACGCCAATGGTACTTTAATACTTTTTTGTATAGTATCATCTGAATTACGTCTTACTATTGTTATATCATTAAAAATAGAACCAAATGCAATTACATAATTTCGTATTATACTGTTATATTGTTCATCATTACCTAACATATTATATCCTATTAATAAGTTTCACTAAATGGGTTTTTAACTGAAAAATCTATAACTTCATCAGCTTTACCACTAACACTAAAATCATCATTATCTGCGGTTACACTTGTTTCATTAAATATATATTCATGTGTTGCACCTAACATATATATAGAACCAGAAGTATCACCTTTCACATTATTATTTTGAATGAAATTACCATTTAAATCGTTTAATTTCAATACCTTAGTGCCATTATTCCATGATATAACCTTACCAGATGCAGTTAATGTATCAATATCAACACCTTGATATACTATTTCATCTACAATAAAATCACCAGAACCAGAACCTAATGTAAAATCAACTGTCACTATATTAAGATTAATGTCAACATTATCATCAATAAAGTCCAGTCCGGTGTCAATAACTTCATGTGAAAAATCAAATAATTCTGTAGTTATTTTATATATATATTGTTTTCCTAATTGAAAAAATGGAACATCATCTTCAACAAATGTTATTGAAAATAGTTTATCAGCCAATGGGAAATATAATAAATCCCCAGGTAATGGTTGATCTATTCCAGTTTCATCTTGAAATCTTTCAATAGATACATGTGTTATTAATTGGTCTTTGATTTCCAAACCAAATTTAGACAAAAAGTCACCTTCACCCTCCCAACCATTGGCAGTTTCTACATACATTTCAATTAAAAATGAATCACGAAATTCAACTAATGTACGTTCATTAAAAATAGTATCTTCATTTACACTATTTCTTTTTATATAATAGAAATTCGCACCATGTATTTGAATAACTTCTGCAACCACATCAGATACTAAATTCTGTTCATGAACAATATCTACTTGATTAAATATAGGATTAACTGCCATATCTTATCCAACCATGAAATCGCAAGGCAATTCGTATTTTAACGACATTTCTTCTTGTAATTTATTAATCATTTCTGTGGATTCTGAAATTAATCTCGCGCCACTTAACATGACACCACCAACCATTTCAACACCTTCATATTTAGATACATTTTCACCCCATTGTCGTTTTATCAATGCAGTTGCGTATTCTTTCAACCATCTATCATTCCATACATCTGTATAGGTATCGGGGTCTAAAATTTTCATAACTTCAATAATTATAATATCACCTACACCCAATTTATTCCAATCCATATCTAATGATAATTTATTTAAATGTCTATTATATCTAATAGGTATATTATTAGTAGTATGTAATAAATCATTAATCATAGATATGT
>Ga0209047_1001172_pt1 | contig 19780 bp, 34 predicted proteins | sample SaaInlV_165m_DNA_3_FD_184681 | JGI IMG/M metagenome (GOLD analysis project Ga0209047, IMG submission 184681) | Marine microbial communities from expanding oxygen minimum zones in the Saanich Inlet - Saanich Inlet SI037_S3LV_120m_DNA (SPAdes)... | ecosystem: Environmental > Aquatic > Marine >...
ATTTATCATTGCGGCTGTTCAACACGAAATATCCCCCCAACAATTCATTAAGGCTTTAATCGAAGCCGAACTAGAAAAGAAAGATTGAAAAAAGCTTGACACGAGCTTACATATCGTGTTATCATGTATATATACATTGAAGTAAAAGTGTATATATAATTAAAGTAACAGAAGGTAAGTAAGAAAGATTCTTATACCTTTCCAACAATGGCAGGAGCCAAGGAGCGTAATATGTTACATATAATAGACTTGGACCTAGAAAGGTCTAAAAAAGAGTGCCCACCCCAAAATCCTCCAGGCGGTAAACATCTCAAGAGAATTCGGAGTAGACGAGACCTTACTACATGGCCGGAAGCTCAACCGTATCGGGTACTTGTAAACAACCAACCCCATGTAAGAGATTTAACAAATTCTTACTCCATAAATCATATGATTTACACAGAACCGCCTCAGGTTGTAGTAGTAGATCCTGATAATCCTAAAAGATTTATAGGTATTATTGGGTATCAAAGAAATAAAGCCCAAGAAAATTTAGGTTGGGATATGGCAATTTATGATGTTGTAGAATATGATACACCTTTAGATCAATTAGAGCATGGTTTTACATCTAATACAGTTCAGAATCCTAGGGCAGGATCTACAATTGAAGATTTGGCCAAAGGAGCTTGTCTAGCTATTGAAAGGAAACTTATACCAAATACAGATAAGGCTATAAAAGCTCATATTAATCGGATAGCGGCTGATAAAACTGATCCTCAAAAAAGAAATATTTTTAAGAAAGTTAGAAATAAAAAATCAGCGCATGATAGTATGCGACCTTTAGATGGTAAATCTGCTAATGAGTTGGCTGCAGAACATGAAATTCCATACGGCGGGGATGTTGAAGAAAGTTATGAAGTCACCGGCCAGTATGGATTTATCAAAGAACCTGGCGGTTTTAAAACAGTAATGCATGATGGGTTGAGGTTGTGGTTAGAGTATGATGAACCTATATATGTTACAGGTTATATAACCCACCCAAATCCTGCTACAATTAAAAGTAGAAGGAATACTTGGGAAAAAGAAATAGTGAGATTAAATGAAATGATCTATAAAATTTCTGCCAAGGTAACGGGTATGGATCTAGATAGTGTTAGGGAGTTAGGAAACTCACCTTTCATATCCCATGGTTTTTTACCACAAATTATATCACCAGATGTTACAAAAGGTGGTAAGGAACAAGAAACATCTAGAGTTGATAAAGATGGGAATTCGCTTGACAATAGTTAAGAACCGTGGTATAATAAATAGTATTGATTGCGATTATACAGCGATTGATAGTAAATACGATAATATATAGGAGATACAATATATGTCTTTTGCAGACCTAAAGAGCAAGTCTGGCTCTTTTGAAAAATTACAGACTGAACTTTCAAAGTTAAACAGTCCCGCCTCCGGCAATTCTTTTGAAGATAACCGTTTTTGGAAACCCGATCTTGATAAGACTGGCAATGGTTTCGCAGTAATTCGTTTTCTGCCGCAACCAGCTGGTGAGGATCTTCCTTGGGTTCGACTTTGGAACCATGCGTTCAACGGTCCTGGTGGTTGGTATATTGAGAATTCACTGACCACGATTGGTAAGAATGATCCAGTATCTGAATACAACACTGAACTTTGGAACAGTGGTGCAGAATCAGATAAGGAGATTGCCAGGAAGCAGAAGCGAATTCTTAAATATTACTCCAACATCCTAGTTGTGAGTGACCCAAAGCACCCTGAGAATGATGGTACAGTAAGGTTGTATCGTTTCGGTAAGAAAATCTTTGATAAGATTACTGAAGCTATGAACCCTGCGTTTGATGATGAAACTCCCTTGAATCCATTTGATATGTGGAAGGGTGCTAACTTTAAACTCAAGATCCGTAAGGTCGATGGTTATTGGAATTACGATAAGTCTGAGTTTGATAATCCTTCAGAACTGCTTGAAGGTGATGACGCTCGCCTTGAAACATTATATAATGAGAAGTTACATAGTCTACAGGAATTTGTTGATCCTAAGACTTTTAAGACTTATGATGAACTGAAGGAAAAACTCAACAAGGTTCTTACTGGTACATCAGTAAAGGGTACTGTTGAGACATTTACTCCCAAGAAGAAAGTTGAAGTCATTACTCCGGTTCCTGAAACAACCGATGACGATGAGACTTTAGATTACTTTGCCAAGTTGGCAGATGAAACTTAATCGTACGGCAACTACGATAAGGGAGTCCTTCGGGGCTCCCTTTTTTTATCTTCCGGGAGCGCCACCACCACCACCATAACCAGATAACGAACCGTATACTGGAAGTTTCTTTTTAGTGTTTCGCATGGTATTGGCGAGTTCCATAGTACAAGTATAATTAGGATCATCACCCGAACAAATAATATGATGTGCAACTTTAGTAATTAGCCATATATTATTATTTCTATCTTCACCCCAAATATCTTTTGATCCTGCAAGACCAGTTATATCAGGACTACCAGAACCTAAACCAATTTGAGGAAATTCAGCCTTTGCATTTTTACCTATTTGCAGACCAGAGATACCAAACATTTCACATTGTATTCTTTCATAACCTAACATATGGTTCATCTGCATTTTTCTTAATAGACCGTGATCTGGCGTACCTACACTCCAAGGCGTATCTGATCGCCAATTATTTCGGTTGATGTTTGTCATATCACCAGCACTAAAACTATTATATCCAACATTTGCATTCGGCCATTCGGATATTTTTTTATCACCACTACCCAATGCAAAATATACTGGTGTTTCTGATGCATGGGAATATGTATCTTTTTTTAGTTGTTTTAGATAATCACTTTTGTATATGTCAAAAGATTTATAGACACTGTTATGTCTGATTTGTTTCGCTGCCCAAGCTCCAGCCCGAACAGTTTTCCATTTATCACCAGTAGCAATAAACTCAAAACTTTTACTTCTCAACATTGCAGCTGTATAACCTGTAAGACCAGCACCTCTACCTGACCCTTCAGATGTTCCACTAGTAGTCATAGCATTATTTAAAGTAAAAACCAAATCATCACTAGACATTTCTCTTTGTAAAGGAACCATAAACCAACCACCATCACCTGATGACCACCTCTGTGCAGTTTCAAATATAACAAAATCAGAATGTTGATTTTTAAACATATTCATAGACATAGATTCTTGAGGACCTCTAACATCATCTCCTGTATATGATTGTGCTGAGTTTGCCAAGAATGTAATCAAGTCAAATGGGTGCATATTGGGTGTTACGAAATGCTTTAACCCGATTGTTCTTGCACAATAGACAGGTTTAGAGATTTTCATTTCCTTTTTCATAATATCACCAACAATACCATCATCACCACCATCAGCTTTACCACTACCGATAGTTCCTTGATATGTTTTTGATAGTCTCATTCTATCATTTGTGACCATTTCAGTAGAGCAGAAATGTAGTCTATACTCTAGATGAGATTGTGTAGTTTGTCCTTGATTAGATTCAGGCGCTATGATTTCTTCTATTTTATGGATGTATAATGGGTATCCTCTGACCGACCAATTTTTTAATCCTGCCTCGGCGGCTCCAGCAGTTTCAAAATCTAACCACAATAATTCTTCACCAATGATAAGAGCATTACGAATGAGATTGATATTGTCTCTCATTTTTAACCAACCAGTGATGCCAAGTTGTTCTATATCCTCAAATAAATGTATTTCCATAACCATTCTGGAAATATCATATAGAGAATCATCTCCGTGTTGGAGAGTACATTCTGTTATGTTAAAGGAGCCTGGGGGTGGTGAGTTGCCGTCTGCCGATCTAGTCTCGGCTATTGCCTTTAAACCTTCTACGATATCAATTGCCATTTTGCACTACTAATTTAAATTCAGATATAAATGATGTGAGATACGCCCCGTCTAATAACTTTATTTCCTTTCTATTCTGATTTAATTCAGATTCATAGACATAGTTAGTAACAGATGTTGCACTGGGTTCATCGGCCAACTCTACTTTTATTTTTGTGTTGGTATTTCCAGACTTCTGTGATATTTCATAGTGATGAATACCATTAGGATCTGCATATTTACTAATAACATAAGCCTGTAGATTGCGCTGGGACATTGGCCAATCATAGTAACGATCATAATATTGATTCAACATTAATACGATCCAATGATACTCTGATCTACCGTAGTAATCAAATGCAACACTTTCAGGAGTTTCATTTTCCTTTACTGTATATTTTGTAAATAATACATCTCTGGTTTTTACCTCAGCTCTAGCGACTACTCTTGTTAGAATGTCTGAGACTGTATGAAATATTTTATTACCAATGGCGTCATACGCAATGGTGGGAAAGTTTTCAAAATACATAATTAATATCCTGCACCATCTGCATCCATATCGGCTTGTGATAACAGTTGTACTTCTTTGAATTGAAGTGTTAGGTCTACTTGAACAGGTGCCGAGTCATCAAATACAGCAAATCTATCACCACCATAAACAACACTAACATTTGTTAAGGCACACTTAGCAATCTTGTTCATATGAGCCATAGGACGTCCACGGCTATGATATGAAATACCAAACAATTTAGGTAGTTCATATATACGCATTAAATTGCCTGCTAACTGTCTTGGTGCTGAATTTACTTTAAAAAATTTGACGATACGGCGTATCGTATCAGAATCTTCACGGGCCAAAGGTTTAAGACTGTAGTTATATGTGAAATCTCTAAATGCAGGACCTGTATAGGTGACATAGGTGTTACTAAAGTTTGCCCTACCAGAAGCACGCTGTGCGGCTGCTTCACCCATTATCATTTTACCTACAGTACCTAGAATGGCATTACCACCACCTAATGCACTTTTGCCTGCATCTTTTAATTCTTTCACAGAACTTGATAAACTCCTATTACTACTCATGGCAGTTTCTACAGCCATTTGAACTCCAGATGCAACCATTCCTACTTCCTGTTGATCCCACCCTTGTTCGTATGTTGCACCGATACCACTAGGAATAGGTAGGCATACAAATTCATGAGGACCTTCAAAGTTCATATCACTGGTACTAGACCCCACACCACCTCGCATTGTGAAAGATTCAAACATCATATAGTTGGCATTCTGACTAGTCATTCCTAAATCTGCTGGATGTACCATTACATTAAGATCAACCTTCTTCCCTGTTTGTACAGTCGTGCCTGATCCTTGATGAGCTTTCGTAGTTGATTGTATTCGTTGTTCTTCAGCTAGTTTGGCATCTTTTTCTGCCATAAACTGTTCTTTAGTTTGCGTTACCATATAAGTATTTATATGGATAATAAGAAATACTCACGGCGTAAACCTTACAAAGGTAAGTTTGTACCTATTGAGCCTGGTAAGTATAAAGGCAACCCACGAAACATTATTTACCGATCAATGTGGGAACGGCAATGTATGGTCTATTTTGACCGTAATGAGAATGTTATAGAATGGTCTAGCGAAGAAGTTGTTATACCTTATGTGTCTCCTTGGGATAATAAAATACACAGATACTATCCTGACTTTTTAGTGAAGGTGAAAAAAGGTCAAGTAATAGAGACTAGAATAATTGAAGTGAAGCCTGCTAAGTTTCTTAAACCACCAAAAGTAGGAAGAAAAAAGACCAAATCTTATCTATATGAGGTAAGAGAATGGGGCCGCAATAGTGCAAAGTGGGCTGCAGCTAAAGATTATTGTGATAAACGAGACTGGATGTTTGACGTTTGGACGGAAAAAACTTTGCGAATGTAGATAAATAGTATTGTATGAGTTTATTTACAGAGATACAAGAATCTGCTGAAGGTAGAGAACTATCGCTTAAATGGTATCAAGCGAGAGTAAGAGCGTTGGGCAAACTTAAAGGTGATATGGTAATTAGAGAAGGTAAGGCTGATGCCATGGCACAGTCTCGTCCTCAGTTCGGTATGTTGAATCTGTTTAACTACAGACCAAAAGATCCTATGAGAATTCCTTACTATGATGTGTTTCCTTTGGTTCTACCTGTTAGACGATTAAAGACTGGGTTCGCTGGTTTGAACTTGCACTATCTACCTATCCCAATGAGGGTAAAACTTCTAGAACTTATTGCTGCTGGATATGGTGATGAGACTGCACAGACTGCTGTAGTGACATGGGATAAGGTAAAGGCGTTACGATATGTGGCACCGACCATTAGACAGTATAATAAAAAGAAAGTAGGTTCTCTGTTTTTACGAATACCGCTTGATGATATGTTGATTGGTGCATTACTACCAGTACAACAGTTCTATAGTGGAGAATTTAATAGTCGTAAGAAAGTACATAATAATAAGGTGTATAAAGATTCTAGGGAAAAGATTAACTATGGCACTTGACGCATTTACTGCTAGAATAACTCAGAAAGGTTATCAGAAACAAAATAAGTATAGGGTTCAGATAAATTCTCCTAATGGAGCAATGCCACAGGCCATGACTTATTTTGCAGAAACTGTTGAAATACCAGGGCAGACTATTATTAGTAGTCCTGATGATTTGCGTTACGGTCCTACTAGAGAAATGGCTACGGCGATGAGTTATGGACCTACAAACATAACTTTCATTTGTACTCCGGGATTACCAGAACGAGAGTTTTTTACTGCATGGCAAGCAAGGATTGTTAGTAAATTTAGTTGGGAAGCTAGATATTATAATGAGTATGCTGGTAGGCAAACCCTATCAATTTATGCTTTAGATAATAATGAAAAGACAAAATATGGAGTAACATTACATGAGGTATTTCCCAAAACTGTCAGCGGCCAAAGTTTTTCTGCTGGTAGTAATGACGCATACCAAACACTAGATGTAGAATTTGCATTTAGATATTGGGAAGAAATTCCGGTAGGTGGCGGCCCCGCCGGGCGATATGATTGAAACTATATTAAAGGAGAATTGAAAATATTATGAGTTTACCAGTAATTAATACACCAACATATGAGTTGGAAGTTCCTTCTACGAAGGTGAAATTGAAATACAGACCATTTTTGGTTAAAGAGGAAAAGATTCTATTGATAGCAATGGAAGAAGAAGATCAGAAACATATGGTGAATGCTGTCCGAACGATAGTAGACAACTGTACGTTTAAGACTATTAAAGTTAATAAGATGCCTATGTTTGATTTGGAGTATGTGTTTCTTAACATACGAGCCAAATCAGTGGGTGAGGTTGCATCAGTGAAGGTGCTGTGTGATGATGATAAGGAAACGTATGTAGATATTGATATACCCTTAGAGGAAATTCAAGTTAAATTTCATAAAGATCATACTAACTTGATAGATTTGACAGATGATATTAAGATAGAGATGTCATACCCAACATTTGAAATGATTGATTCTTTTGAGTCAGAAAATACAAAGGCTATATTTGATCTGATGGGTAAGTGTGTAGAACGAGTAATTGATGGGGAGACTATCCACGAACGAGCGGATTTTAATAAAAAAGAATTAACAGATTTTCTTGATAGTTTGAATACTAAACAATTTGCTGAGATGCAGAAGTTTTTTGAAACAATGCCTAAATTGAGTCACGAAATAGAGTTTACTAATCCAAACACTAAAAAGAAACATAAGAAAACATTGGAGGGCCTTAACAGTTTTTTCGTATAGCTCTTTCTCACGATAGTTTAGAGCATCATATAAAATTGAACTTTGGTTTAATGCAACACCACAAATATTCGTATTCAGATTTGATGGATATGTTGCCTTGGGAAAGAACGATATATGCTGCACTCCTAGTTCAATGGTTGAAAGAGGAGGAAGAGCGAAGGAAGGCAGAGGCTAGGAGATAATAGTGGCGAGTACTGATAAAGTAAAAATAGTAGAGACTACCAAAGAGTATGAGTTGGCGGTTGATGATATTGTACCAGCAACGGGACAAGACGAACCCACATGGTACAATAAAACTTCAGGCGTCTTAGATCAGTTTAGGGTGATACCTAGGCTTATTATGTTGGCCTATATCTATGCGTTTTATTCGTCTACTACATGGTTTATGGCTCTGCCCGATCCTACCAATTCACAAGCAGCATTCATATCAACAATAGTCGGCGCCGGTGCAGCATTCTTTGGACTGTATGTTGGTAAAGCAGGTTCACCAATACCTAAAGGTAAAAAGTAAATGGCCACAGAAGCAGACAGCGCTAATCGCCTTGCGGCAGTTACCGAAAAACTTAAAAAGATTGAGGCCGACCGAGCCTGGAATTTGTCTAAGGAAGGTAAGGCAGCCAATAAGAGACTAAAAGAATTACAACTCCGCATCAAGAAAGAAAATACACTTCTCGATAAGCAAGCTGCAGATACCAACCAACTAGAAGATATTGAGGCCAAAAGACACAATCAAGCTGGAGAATTGGCCAGACTAGAAGAGCAGATTGCTTTTGCAAAAACCAGAGATGCTGCAAAAGATAGAAAGGCCGATAGAAAGTTTAATAAACAAGAGACAAAACTACAAGATAAATTAAGAAACTCTCAAAGAAATTTCGGTAAAGAATTTTATGATAGTATATTTGGCACCTATAGTCTAATTGGTTCTCTTAAAGATATGTTCCCCAAACCTGTGCAGATACTTGCTGGTTGGGGTTTTGATAAGATAAAGAAAGGAATATCTCAAAGCACTAAGGCTATAGGTAAATTAGCCAAGGGTGGTTTCAATGCTCTGTTTGGTAAAAAAGATTCAGATGCACCACCCGGAGTTAAGCCAACCACTGAGGCCATACCTAAAAAGGAATTATCTATTGGTGCCTTGGCCAAAGCTCACACTATGGGAAAGGGTGCAGCATTTGGAACTGATCCTGAAACAGGTGAGCCAATAAAGGAAGGTGTCCAACCGCAAGATAAACCTACTACTATCGGCGGAAAGATTAAAGGTATAGGAGCTTCTCTTAAAGGTGCAGCAGTTTCTATGTTTGGTGGTGCTGGTGGAGAAGGTGGTGCTGGTGGAGAAGCTGGTGCTGGTGGAGAAGCTGGTGCTGAAGGTGTCAAGGCTGAGGGTAGTGAATCTGCGGCCGAAGGTGCTGGTATTGCAGATCCTGTTATTGCTATGGATAGTGTTGCTGGTAGTGCAGCCGAACAATTGGATGAAATGAAAAAACAAACATCATATCTGGCTATAATTGCAGATGCTAGTGAAGGAGAAGATTCGTCAAAATCTGGAGAGGCCGCTTTAGAAAGTGGAGATAAAGGAGGTGGTGGTAAGTTTGGTAAGCTCGGTAAGATGCTTAAACCACTATTCAAAGCGTTTAAATCTATTTGGAAGATGGTAAAGGTTTTCTTAAAATGGAAAACTCTTGTTGTTGTTGCCATTCTTGCATTGGTGGGTTGGTTGGTTGTCAAATTCTGGGAACCGATTAAGAAGGCATTTATTGCAGTAGTAGATTGGTTTAAAGGTTTATGGGCATGGGCAAGTGAAGCAATATCAGGAGCATGGACAGGCCTGACAGAATTTATCCAAGGTGTATGGGATGGTGTTGTCGGCTGGTTCAAAGGTTTGTGGGCCTGGGGCGAGAAAGCTGGTGCGGCCATAGCAGGTGCATGGACTGGTATTACAGGTTTTATTAAAGGTGTGTGGGATAGTGTTATAGATTGGTTTAAAGGACTCTGGACTTGGGCTTCAGAGGGTGTTGCTGGTGCTTGGACAGGTATCACAGGGTTTATAAAGGAACAGTTTAGTGGTGTAGTGGCATTTCTTAGTGATTTATTTACTTGGCCTGATAGTCCTATGGGATTTGTAACAAAACTTATAGATATTATACTACTACCTTACAATCTAGTCATCAATTTCTTACGAGATATCTTTGGTTGGGGTAAGGATGAAGAAGGTGAAACTAAACCATTCAGTATAGGCACATTTATAGCTGGTATTGTCACAGGCATATGGTCTTGGATAAAAGGTCTATTTGGTTTTGGAGATACTGAAAAAACAAGTGCTGAAGGTGAAGTAGAAAAACCAGAACAAGGATGGTTGGCAACAATATTTGCTAAAATATTCCCCAAATGGCTTACAAGTCCTATAGTATGGATTAAAGAGAAATTAGGTCTTACTGATGCCGAAGGAAACTTAACAGACAAAGGTGCAGGAGTTGTTGAAGCGGGTGAAGGTGGTATTATGGCTGCGATTCAAGCAATGTTTGCTGACATATTCCCAGATTGGTTACTACATCCTATAACATGGATAAAAACAAAATTAGGTATGCTTGATGCCGATGGTAAAAAGACAGATCCTGCAGCGCTTGTAGAATTTGGTGAAGGCGGCATCGGCGCTATGATTGGTGCCCTCTTTAATAATATATTCCCGGAATGGATTAGAAGTCCTATAGTATGGATCAAAAAGAAATTAGGTCTAGTTGATGCTGATGGTAAACTTACTGATAAGGCTAAAGAAGTTGTAGATGCATCTAAGGGTGGTATTGGTGCTATGATTAGTGCTTTGTTTGGTGACATATTCCCTGAGTGGATTACAAGTCCCATAGTATGGATTAAAAAGAAACTTGGTATAGGTGAGGATAAAAAGGATGATACTGGTGGTTGGGAATTCCCAGGATTTCCTACAATAGCTGATTTAAAAGAGTTCCTTCCTAAATGGCTAACTGATCCAATTGGTTGGGTAAAAGGCTTCTTTGGTGGTGGTGATGACGAAGGAACGTCTGAAGTAGTTGATGGTGTAGAACAATCTCTAAAGAGTGCAGAAGAGCAAGGTTTATATAAGAAAAAAGGCAGGAAGGTAATCGGCCGCGGCAGCAGTGAGAATCTAGAAAGTACTATTGATAGAGATGCACTGGCGGCCGGTGTAGAATCTGGTGATGTACAGAAAGAAATGCTACAAGCTATCATAGCTGATGAAGATATCAGCGAACAAGATTTGGCGTTTATGCAAACGCTTGTAGAGAAGGCTACTGAAAAGGGTTCTCTTTATACCCATGATATTCATGTGGAGAATATTCTTAAAAAAGGTTTTGGTATATCAACAACTGGTGATGCTGAAAGTATTAAACCAAATAACCAATTAACACCAGGCAACGATATCGCCGCGGCAAGTTCTAATATGTATGGTGGTGCAGGAGATACAAATAATGTTATCACAAATGCGCCTGTCACTAACTCCAGTAGCAGTACTATAGTAAATGTACAAACGCCCAGGATGGCAACAGACCCCAATACGCAAAAACAGTCAGGGTATGCTCTATCCGGTTGGGCGAAATTTGATTGAGGAAAATATAAAATGAAAGTATACGCCAAGATGCTCTTGGTGTCCTTCTTGCTGTTAAGTCCTATAAAGACGTATGCTCAAGAGTTGACCCATGTGGACTTGATGTCAAAGATATTAAATTCCACTGTTTTAGTTAGAGTTGAGAAAGACAATGCAGTAACAGGCCATGGTTCGGGTGTAATCATATCCGAAGATGGTAATATTCTAACAAACTATCATGTGGTGCATAATTCAGATAAAATTAGAGTATGGTTACATAAAGACAGACGCCGACGTTACCATACAGCTACAGTAATAGGAATAGATCCTGTTGCTGATTTGGCATTGATTGATATAGATCCTTGGCCTGAAGAGGAAGCGTTTAATCACGCCAACCTAGAATACAATACCGATAAAATAATTTCAGGGATAGATGTATATGCGGTAGGTGCCCCATTAAGTTTACAATGGTCAGTCACCAAAGGCGTTATCAATTCAATCAATAGACAGAGTTTCCTTACGCCCTATGTGTATCTTATACAGCATGATGCAGTAATACAGGAAGGTAGTAGCGGCGGCCCGTTGTTTAATACTGAAGGAAATGTGATAGGTATAAACACTTACATAATTGCTCCCACCAAAGGTACGGTACAAAAAATACAAATCTATAGCGGTATGGGTTATGCCGTACAGATTGATACTATAGCGAATTCTTTACTATGGATGACACAGGGTATAGAGGTGCCAAGGCCTGCGCTAAAATTAAATGTTATAAATCTAAATGTAGATGTTGCATCGTATATTTTAGAGGAAGAAGGTAAGGAAGTTCCAAATACGTTTGGTGTAATAATGAATTTTCTTGAGGAAGATGATTATGGCTCAAAACAAGGTCTAAAAAACTATGATGTTGTTGTGGCTATGGATGGTTATCCTATAAATGATATGATAGATGTAGCCACATATATGGTAAATAAAAAACCATATGAAATAGTTTATCTTATGATAATTCGTAAAGGAGAGTTTCTTATATTACCCTACAAGTTAGACAAGTTAGAAATTCCTATGGAGTATTATGATAAGGATAATATTACTACTATTCCTCCAAATTCTGAAGAAGAAAAGAATGAAAACGAATAAATAGGTATATGTACGAATATGCCTGTAAAATAATTAGAGTAATTGATGGTGATACCGCCGATGTGGATATTGACTTGGGGTTCGGTGTTTGGTTAAAGAAACAGCGAGTCCGTTTTTATGGTATGGATACACCAGAGTCCCGTACTAGAGACTTAGTAGAAAAGAAATACGGTCTCGCTGCAAAGAAGTTTGTACAGTCTTATTTGCCGAAAGGTAGTGCCCAAACACTGATAACACATAAAGATGCTGTTGGTAAGTATGGTAGAATTCTAGGTGAGTTCAAAGTTTACAACGATGAGACTGATGCCTGGGTCATTCTAAATGATTTGATGATAGAGAAATATCAAGCGGTAGCATATCATGGACAGTCAAAAGATGAAATCGAAGAACAACACTTGGCGAACCGTGAGTTAGTAGACCTAGGAGAATGACGTATAGTTACCGAAAACAATATCACTTAGGAGAAAAGAAAATGGCTTGCGATAACATAGATTGTAATTGTGAGAATTGTACTTGTGGCCCGTGTACCTGTACACCGGATAACCTGTGTGGTTGTGAAGATAGAAAACTCAGTAATAATGAATGGAAAGGTCTAGTGTGAGAAAGGAAGAGTATATAGTATATGGGTCTGAAACGTGTCGGTATTGTACTATGGCCCAAACACTATTAGATCATTATGGTAAGAACTATACCTATGTGGACGTGATGGAAAGTCCTGAGATACAGAAAGCATTTTTTAAGAAATCAAATAATGCAAAAACTGTGCCCCAGGTTTTCATGTATGATCCTAACAGAGCTTATGGTAATGAAGAAATGGAAATTCATATTGGTGGTTATGAAAAACTTGAAAATTGGTTAAAGGAAGTGACCTATGGCAAAACCGTACAGAATAGTTAAGTTAGTATCCGAGGAAGGTACTGGTGAGTATTACACTACCACAAAACCCACTAGGGGACTAAAGGCTGGTGAAAAGTTACGATTTAAAAAATATGATAAGAAACTTAGACGCCATGTCTGGTTCAAGGAAGTTCGTAAGCTTAAGTAAAACTATTGACATTAGCCTAAATAGAGAGTATAATAATAAGTATGAAAAGATTTTCTACATACATTATTGAAGCTGCATCTATCAAGCTTATGTTACTAGGTGGCCCGGGGTCTGGTAAATCTACCTACTCCGAGGCCATCTCTAAACATTTTGGTATACCTCATATATATCCTGGTGATATACTGAGAAAGTCTGATGATCCCGAGGTAAAGGCTCTTATATCGAAGGGTGAATTTGCGCCTTTGGATGTGGTAGTCAAAATCATAAAACAAGAGATATTAAAATCGCCTAATGGATATATTCTTGATGGGTTCCCTAGAAATATGGAACAACTAAAGGAAATGCAGAAGGCTAGTATAGAAGTAAATCGAGTAGTATTTTTGGATGTAAGTGAGGCAGAGGTAATACGCCGATTGACAGCGAGAGGTCGTGCTGATGATAAGCCGGAAATCATAAAGAACCGATTGAAGGTTTATGAAAAGGAGACAGGCCCAGTTGTTGATTATTATAAAGGTAGAAGTGAATTTATAAGTATTAAAGCAGAAGGTGATACTGCTGAGAATACATCAAAGAAAATCATAAAGGAACTAGAAAATGATTGAACGAGGACAGACCCGTGAAGTACCTCCGGAGCGCAAGGCCATGGGTGATCCGTGCATACCTGTTATATTCGGTATGTCTGGATATGGCCGTGGTCGGAACACTAGTATGGTACTTCCTGATTAAATGAGTATCACAGTAACAGATGATGCCATACGGCAGATGAACAGTATTCTTGAACGCAAGGGAGATGCTGCGGTACGCTACGAGCTGAAAGGCGGTGGTTGTGGGGGTCTTATTGCCGAGTGGAAAACAGAACCCCATTACGAACCAGAACAGGGTGAATTGACATGGCCATTATCAGAGGGTAGATTTGTTATTGATGAGTTTACCGCAGATTTTATTGATGGTGGGATAGTCAACTACGACCTAACTAACTTTATGCCTAACTTTGTAGTAAGTGTACCAGGCAAAGGTCAGTGTGGTTGTGGCTCATCGTTTGTGGTGCCGAAATGAATATAGAGGTAACACCAAAGGCGAAAGAAAAGATTTCGGAGATGTGCGTAGAAAATGATATGGTAGGTGTCCGTGCATTTGTATATGGTGGTGGCTGTTCTGGTATGTCCCACGCTATGACCTTTGTAGACATAATCGAAGAACGAGACACCGAAGTAGCACCTAATTTTTTTATTGACCCAATCGCAATATCCTATTTGGATGGCGCGACTATAGATTATGATACTTCGGGCATGAGCCCAACATTTGTATTTCAGGACGTATTTAAACAGCAAGGAGGAACTGGAACTTGCGGAGGATGTGGAGCCGCAATGGGGCCAGGAAATAACCATTAAAGGAGATATATAAATGACCCGTACTGATGCAATACTTGAAGATGTAACAAATCACTATAATAGTTTAGTACACGAACACGAAAAACTCCATCAGGAAATTGAGCACTGTCAATATTACGCACCTGATGCTGACCTCAAAAATCTAAAGATCAAAAAGCTCAAATTGAAGGATGAGCTTGAACGATTAAAAACCAATCTAACCACCTTATCCGGCAGCGGCAAAAACTACTGTCACAACATAAGTAATTTCTAATATTGTCTAAAAACGACATCACTTGTCTAAAAACGACATGGCAAAACCTCTGTAAGTCATTGATATTTAAAGGAAATTTATCCCAAAAGTGGTAAGAGCTGGTGCTCAGGGCCCATAATAAAACCTATATAAATCAATGACTTACGAAGGAAATTGACTTATGGGTGGCAGCTGTGTATAATAGCAGTATGGAAATGAAAAATACATTGATGTTCGCCCCTGGCTGGTTCCAGGATATCTCTACCACATCGGAAGACGAGGAGAAACAAGACCTCCTTATATATCTGTCAGATACCCATAAAATGCTTTATGGGGTTCGGTGTCGTTACTATAACATGGAAGATCCTATTCAGGATATCCGTGATGCTGCTGACCGTATGCAGCAGGAGGTAGTGGAGGAAGCCGAATGGGAACGTAAAGAGGCCCATGAGAAAATGCTCGAGGCGAACCGTGTTGCCGTTCTTTATCGGGCTGCCAAGAAACCGGTATCCCGTACCTTTAAACCTTTTGCTAATCTCAAGGAGATGTTAGTATGACAAAAAACTATCCTTTAAGTCGCAATGAATTTCTAATTGCGCTGGAACAGAATGGGATTTCACTTGATGAAAGCCGTATGGCTGAAGTGAATTATTATTTTAACCTTTGGTGCGATACCATGAAACAAGACCGCAAAGCTTGGTCACGTGCCCCCGGCAGTCAAATTCATAATTTCCCTGCCTTCATAACTTGGATGAAAAAACAGTAATGCCAAAAGTATACAGAAAAATTGTTACAGGACAGCATGATGATGGACAGCGTTGGTCACATTCGACTAATATGTTCACTTGTGAGTCCTGCCTGAATGAGAACAATGTGCCCCGTGTTGAATGGGTAGGTCGCTATGTCGAGGATATCGTCCCCGGCCCTGGTAACCCAGGTGTTTACGAAGAAGCTCCCTTGGAGACTTGTGACCGATGTTTTGCGGTTGATGAAGATTCACGGGAAGAGATGTACGAATGGTCTGCTGATATGGACCGACAACAATGGGAAGATCAAGAATGGGAAGAGCAAGAATATCCCATTGACCATTCTGAAGCTTCAATGAAGGGCTCCGGCTCTTGGGGATACGGAACATGACACAAAAACTAGAAGTTGAATATGGACCCGATGATTGTATGAACCCTAATGGTTCTAGTCTAATGGGACACATCACCACAGACTACACTAAGCTTGTGGAGTTATTTGGTGAGCCTAATTGTCCGCCTGGTGATAAGACCTGGACATCATGGGACCTTTGTTTCAGAGTATGGGATGAGGATGGTGAGGATTCGGAAGATGTATATGCCAGCATATACGATTGGAAAGAATCCCACCCCGACCATTCCCGTATAGGCACGTATCAGTGGCACATTGGTGGATTTCATGGTAAGGAACACCGGGCCGATTGGTTAGTATCCGACCTATTAACCAAAAACACTAAACAATACAATTTCGGTATATTATAAACAACTAATATACTCCCTATGTCGCATTTGAGTAAGGGTTAGTCGCTTATTCGCTTGACGGCATATGGGAAAAAATGGTAAGCTATTATTTCACGTTGAGAAACATTTAGGAAATTAAGATGTCAGATAGTAAAGGAAAAATACACGATTGTCCCTGTGACCCATGTCCCCGCAGAAGTCAATGCGGCAGTGCGGCTACAGAATGTAAGGCAGTCAAAGATTACTATAATACTGGTTGGTATAGACAGGCTATGGTAGGTTTAAACCTCAAACCCATGAAGGTGAGAAAGTAATGAATGATTTTGGAATGTTCACCGACCTCGGTAACCGAGCTGTGAAGAATATTATTGACAATGCTATAGAGCGGAAACAATCTTGGAAGGAAGTGATGGATGCACTTATCGACCTTGGTGAAAACGAACTTAATGGCAACAAACGATTTGAAGAAGCCACCGATACGGTGGTTCGTGAGAATGTATTTGTTGCCATCGGTTACGGTGATGACACACCCTTTTACATTTAAGGAACTAATAATGGTAAAAAAGAAACACAAAACGATGTGGTCCGACCAACAGATGAATCCCTGTGATGTACAGGAACGCATCAATGGTTATGTTGAAATGGTGCAAGGCAAGATGAATGCCTATTGGGAACGAAATGGTTTTACCCATGCCGATCCTGATCACATTTCAGTAGACTACGGCAACAAGTATGCCCGAGTAGTTCACGCATCCCCAGGTCAACGATCTGTCCATACGTTTGTCAATATGATAAACGGCGACATTTTGAAGGCCGGTGGGTGGAAGGCTCCGGCACCTAATGGTGTCCGTGGTAACATCTTTGCCGAAGATTTTGGTGCCGGTGCAGTAAACGAATACGGTGCCACTTATTTGACAGGACCGAAGTGGTAAGCAATGGATAAATCAATAAAAGAATCTTATTGGAATGCTCGTGGGTCAGAATCATCGGCCGATGAGACTTTGCAAGACCTTCAGGACTTATTTACTACCGCAGAAGTGAATATAGTGGATATGCTTGCTGAGTTTATGCGTAACACTATGTCAGATAAAGAGATTGCTCGTGCAGCTGGTCTTATTGACAAGCTCGTGGCGTTTGCTTCAAATACCAATGACGGCTCTCTGCTCGAGGGATTTGATTTTATCATCAATTGGCCTGAGCAGGTAGAACAAGAATTGGATTGGCGTGAAATTTCTTTCTTCAGCGACAGAGATGAAGGATATGACCTGGGCCCAGGCCGAGACAGTGACGATGGACAACCAAGTGACATTCAAGAGCAGGAGGACTTTGAACGTGCGGATGAATATTACGGCGCTTAAGGTTGGTGATATGGTAGAATTACAGCCTACCAATCAACGCAACAGGCAACTACGCAAACAATACGACAAATGGGAATGGGTCATAATAAAGATCGACCCAGAAACCATTTGCTTTAACAAACAAGAAGGCATTTTGATCCAGTCTGTCATAGATCGTAAGCATGATCGCTGGGTACAACGTGAAGATATTAAACTAGTTGAATACAGGGAGAACCAAAGATGAGTTTTTATTATGATGGTAGTGGGCAGAAGATGGATATCGCTACAATGCGTAGATGTGGACGTGACCGCTTGCTAGAGGCAACACAGGACGGATATCTCGACCCACAGACGGTTGTGGAGATGGTCGCCAAATGGTTGACCAGTGATGAGGTATATGAAATGTGTACCCATAATGAAATTAACCTGGCTCGGATGACGGGAGACTGATGTGACCTTACAGGAGTTTTACGATTTAATCAAAGTCCATGATTGGTCCTACCAGTATAGTGATGATCATAGGCATTGGACAAGAGGACGTGATGAGGACAACAAGATACACCACATCCTTCAAGGTCATAGTAAAGACCCACAATTCCGTGCGCTTTATGATCAATTCCGCAGCTGGGCATTTGATACCCAAGGCGATATAACCAAACCGGAGAGGCCGGAATAAGATGAATACAGAAGGTATGAAATATTTTAAGACTGAGGAAGAGATGGATACTTTCCTCGAGGATTTACTACCAAGTAGTACAGTGGTTATCAAAGAAGATGATTCCAAATGGTGTGCTACATGGTTCTCAGGCAAGAATTTTACCAAGTCAGAGTATTATCCTGATGGTATCAGTGCCGATGATGGTGAGATATATTGGTACAGCCATGATAAACTGTGGCAACAGATTCCAGCATTTTAAGGAGAAACCTGAATGAAGCCGTACCCAAAACGATTTGGCGACAGTGGTCCCGAATACATCATAGACCTAGAGGGTCCTGATGGTAACGTGTATAACCTATTCAATGCTATTGAGACCGTAATGGGTGATGAAAAATACATTGAAGAGGCCAAGAATGGGGAACATTTTATGAACCCCGCCGATAATACGTATGAAGGATACGAGCGTATTCTTGACTATATGTTGACCATGTGTCCTGAGATTGAATTACGTTTCAATGGTCACCATATCCAGCAGGTCTATCCCTGCTACCATGACAAAGTGTGTAGCGCTCGAGGGCCACACAAAATATTTACTGAATGTGAAATAGGAGAGTAGTAATGAAATTTAAAGCAACAATATTCGCAGCACTGATGGGGTTCACCATGATGACATCCCTAGACGCATACGCTGGTAAGCAATGCATCAATTCACATGATGGCACTTCGGAGTCTCGTAAGAATCCAAGAGTGGGTGCCAATGCGACACTGTATGGAGACATATGCGATATATGGAGACCTGAGCCTATTATAACTCAGAAGCCGAGACATAAACCCAACTGGCAGTTCTGTATCAATGGGATTGATATCAAAACTGGTCGCCATTGTTGGGAGAGTGACAGCGAATGGTGGAACCATGGCCATAGACCACGACCTATTACGGTACAAGGTCCTCAGGCGTTTGATGTTTTACGCAATGGGATGATCCTTAATAATCATACCAATTGGAGTGGCTGGTCCACATATCTGGTTAAATACTTTGGTCATCGTAGGCATTCACGTTTGTATAACTGTCGTGTATCGCCTAACGGTAGATGGGCAGAGTGTACCACAACACATTAGGAGAAACATAAGATGACCATATGGCAAGTAAGAGATATCAGCAGCACTAAAGGATTACCCTCCGATCGGAAGGTAGTCGATACTTTTGATAACCTGTCTGAGGCTACAGCCTTTGCAAAAACCGATGATAACTATAAGATTCGTGCA
>Ga0209047_1001174_pt1 | contig 19766 bp, 20 predicted proteins | sample SaaInlV_165m_DNA_3_FD_184681 | JGI IMG/M metagenome (GOLD analysis project Ga0209047, IMG submission 184681) | Marine microbial communities from expanding oxygen minimum zones in the Saanich Inlet - Saanich Inlet SI037_S3LV_120m_DNA (SPAdes)... | ecosystem: Environmental > Aquatic > Marine >...
TACCGTATACCGGTATGCCTTCAGAAGATGATCAATCATATGGTAATTTACAAAATTACAAATTGTATTTGCGTCCCAATGCACATGAACATTATGGTGCAGTATTTGAAAAAAAATCATCTCTAAACAAACACCAACAAAATGTTCAAAGTTTGTTAAAAATAATGAGTAAAAATGAAGCAATGACAACATGGGATTTAGCAAAAATATCAATTCCAAATGACATAACCAAACTACGTGAACGTGAAAAAATTTACAGACGTTTACTAATTGGAAGAAAAGATAAAGGAAAACATTCAGGAGGGATTTTAGATTTAGGATTAGTTGTCAAAGATGGAAAAAGTCTCAAAACAGGGATATCCGACAAGTATAGGTTATCATTGTATGGAATTTTGTATTGTATAGATGTTCTAAATCTAAGTGATAAAGAAATAGACAAAATCGCAATAAAATATTCCAAGGTATTACCAAAAGTTTTTGGGAAATGGGAGTACATTAAATCTAAAGTGGAAAGTAAAGTGTATGGGATCAAATTATTAGCAAACGGTTTACTTGCAGATAATCCTCAAATTCAAGTGGCCACAGGGATTCCATTTTACGAATTAATGTCATATGTACACATAAAGTATCAAAGAGATTTTGAATATATTTCAGAAGAAAAATTGGCAGAACAAATATCATATTGGTTTTATGTAAATTTATTATATCTACCAAAACAAAAAAATGAAACTTTGATAAACGGGATAGAAAATCTCAATCCGATATTTGAAGCAGACAAGGAGTTAAAAAAATGGTTTTTAATTTTTTTCAAAGAAGCTATGAAATATTTTCATGCAAGATACAATGTATTAAAAAAATCCAAAATAAATTAATTAATTTTTTGAAGCAATAATATCATTTAATTCATTTAAATCAAAAGGTTTGGTCAGTAATCCAAACAGGCCAGAACTTTTAGCGTGTTTGAATTCTTTATCATTTATTGCATAAGCTGATGTAAACACAACTTTAGCATCAGGATCATGCTCTTTAATTTTAAAAAATGCGTCATATCCATTCATCACAGGCATCTTCAAATCCATTAAAACAATATCTGGGCGTGATTCAAGGTATTTTTGAATGGCTTCTTCCCCATTTTTAGCAGTAATTACAGCATAATTTTCATATTTTAGCATGTACTCAGTTGCCTCCAAAAATTGAACATCGTCATCCACTAGGAGAATTTTAGAACTAGTCATCACTTGAATCCCCACGAGGCAATTTAATTGAAAATATTACAGGATCCGATGTAGCATGAATTTCCCCATTATGTTGTTCAACAATATTCTTACAGCTAGAAAGCCCCAAACCAGTGCCTTCAAGTTTAGTTGTGAATAATGTATCAAAAATATGCTTCAAATCATTAGAAGGTATGTTAGGTCCAGAATTTTCAAATTCAAGTGTAACGTCAGAAGATGTCTCACTTGCAGTGATTGTAATAATTCCATTTTTATCTCCAATAGATTGAATCGCATTTAAAATAATATTGGTGAAAACAATGAGTATTTTTTCGTGATCAAATTTGATAGTGGCATCATTTTTTGGGATGTTAATTGAAATATTTTGTGGAATATCTAACGTATCTATGGCCTCTTGAAGAGTTTGATTAATAGAATATGATTTTAAAATCATAGGGGTTGTTCGTACATAGTTTAAAACTTCTTCAACTTGATGAGATATTCGACGTACAGAAATATTTATGCGATTTAATTCTCTCGATATAATTTCATTACTATTTTTATTTTCTTTACCAATAATGACACCAGCATTTTTTATTGTTCCCAAAGGATTTCGTATATCGTGTGCAATATTAGATGATAATTGTCCAATTACAGATAATTTTTCTTTTTTGAAACTCTGTGAACGTTTTACTAAAAATATCAACAAAACAGACGTTACAAGTAATGATAAAAATATGGTTTGAATTTTTGTAAAAAAGATTGTTTCATCAACTTCTTTGTTTATAGAATGTGTAGGAGTAACTACTGCAAATACAAATTCATTTTTACCATTAACTGTGACTGAAATTCCAGAATTAATCCTCTCACCAATATCATCATCCATTGTAAAAATTATAGTCGATAAACTACCTTGAAGGATATCAGAGATATGAGAGTTTAGAAGAGAGTTTTGTGAAATGTCAGTTTGGATTTCATTTCCAAAAAAATCTTTCCCAACATTTTCCATATTAGGATGGATAAGTAAAATATGATTTTCATCCATCACCATCAAAAACCGAGATTCAACATCATAGATGTTACCGTGTCTCTCAAAAAATTCACTTGATGCAAATGTTATCAACAATAATCCAACAGATGATTTTGTTTGTTCATCAATAATTGGAAAAGTAACTGCAATTTCGGGTTCATCATAGAGAAGTGTGTTAATGGACAATATTTGAGGTCCCAATACAGCAATGTTTTCTTCAGAACCCATTAATTCAGACAAGCCCTTAACAGTAGAACCAACAAGGGAATTATGACTTTGACTTACTTGAGATAAAACTTTGAAATTCTCATCAATGGCAAGAATCTGAGATGTAGGAGAAATTGAATTTATACGATCGAATGTTTGTGCCATCAATTGGCTTGATTCCACAGTTCCAAGATCATTTTGTAATTCAGTAGATTTGGATAAAATACCCAATTCAAATATTATTAATTCTAATTCAGAACTAATGTTTTTAGAAATAGACGTCGTAATAATTTCTTGAATTTCAACCTGATTTTCAAGAATCGAGGTCTTGATGTTTTCTTCTCCAATACTGTAAATTTTAATTGTAATTCCCACTACAGAGAAGATTATTACAAATGTGATCACATACCACAAGTATTTTTTGTTGTTTGCAGTTAATACCAAATCTATTTTCACCTAATCAATTTCCAACATTGTCACAATATTTGAATTTATTTTTGACGTATTTTTGGGCACAAAAATCTAAAAATGGAATCAAAATAAACAATTTAAAATTACAATAGGCCGGATTTTTGCAATAAATCCATAGTTGCAGAAATTTCTTTTACTAATTCTTCTTTTTTAAGAGGAGTGGGTTTTGAGAATTTTATTTGAAATGTGATGGTAAGCATGTCTTGATCAGTATGGGAAATCCTAATGGAATGAGCAGGATAATTAATTTCAGACAAAAGATTTTTCCATTTTTTTAAATGTTCAGAAACTCTTGTTACATTTTGTTCCACGTTTAAAAGACTGGTATTCAAATCAGTGTCAAACAAACGAAATTTTACCAGGGGGATCATCATCATTCCTCCTAAAACAGGATCATGATTTTTTTGCATAGACAAAACAAGTTCTTCGGAATTTTTTTTGGAAAAAACATCACCGTAATCAGGATCAAAGTATCCAGCTATCAGTTTTTTAGAATCATATATTCGAAAAAAATCCTCGTCAGGTTCTAATTTCCACAACATTTAGAAAATAATTCATGAATAAATAAACGATTAATCATAAAAGACAATTAAATAAACTAGGAAACAAAGAAAAATCATGGGAATATCTAAAGAAAATAAAGATTTCATAGACAGTTTAATTGATTACTACATTAGTGAATCAGAATCATACAGACAGATTGCAGAGAATTTTGTGCCAGAAGTAGAATCAGTTCCAGATACAGCATTTGGGATAATTACAGGGTGTGTGTATTCAGGATTTCTACAAGCATATCAAAATCAACAACAAACACCAGGATTAGATGACATGCGAGAGTTCAATCAAATAATAAAAGAACGTGCACCTCTCATCAAAAAATCAATTTTAGAACCCAAGGTGTTAGAAATTGAAGAGAATCCAAAAGAGGAGAACAAGGAAGAACCCATCTCAAAAGAAGAGATCAAGAAACATACAGAAGATTAGAAAACAACTAATTCTAAAATACCTAAAAACACACCAAAACTAGCCTCAACATATCAATATCAGACATGAATGCCAGAAAAAAGTTTACAGTAAATAAAACCAAATTTTGAAACAACAAATCAACATTGAAATAAAATTATTTTAAAACAATACAGTTAATTTTAATCAAAAATTAAACAAACTATGAAAATAGATGGAAGTAAGATAATTTTCTATTTAGGGGTAGCATCAGCAGTAGTAACTGCAACAGTAGTGCTGTATTTTTCAATTCGTTAAAGATAAATCATCAAAGAAACTCATCAAATTATTGTCAGCAACAAATGAATTCAAAATTACACAAATAGTAGATAATGGTCAAATGATTCAATTGACACTAATTGAAAATGTGTCAACTGAACCGATTTCACAGCAGCAAATGATAATAGATAATGTTTCAAAAACACTAGATGCGGAAACTAAAGAACAAGTGATGCCATTATTAGATGCAATTTTACAAGCACAGCCAAAAGTAAATGTGAAATCATATCAACAAACACAAATGACAATGGCCATGCCAAGATCAAGGTATGATAATATGGGAAGACCCCAAGTAGGAAATATTATCGCAGTAGATTTGAAAAAGATCTAGAGTGCAGAATCTATTTCATCAATTTTATACAAAGGTAATGAACATGTGGAATTTTTACAAACAAAAACTGAAGTTGTAGATTCAAATAATTTTCCAGTAAAATAAGAATATCCAGACAGTTGTTCCAACTGCTCAGAAGTGTGGACAGTAATTCTAAAAGAATTAGGGAGGTAATCCAAAAGTAAATGCCGGCAAACATCAGAATTTTCAGTGTTAAGTATAGTAATCTCAATTGGTTTTTCTAAATAGATTGCAAGAGTGTTTAGTAAATAGCCAAACCCAAATGGGTTTTCAGCAGCCATTTGTGCCTGAGATTCTAAAATTTTAGTGGTGATTTCAAGGAATTTTTGTTCTTGGGATAAATGGTATAATCTCAGCATCACAAAGCAAGAAACAGAATTTCCAGATGGCAGAGATAAATCATAATTACTCTTTGGTCGAATGATTAGTTTTTCATGATCATCCGAAGTCATAAAGAAACTATTATTTTTTGAATCCCAGAAATGATCAATTAGATGACTTCCCAGTTCCAAAGCCAGTTTAAGATATTTTGCATCAGGTTCGATTTCAAATACATCCAACAATGCATTTACAAAATATGAGTAGTCTTCAAGATACCCATCAATTTTTGCAGTTTTATTTTTATAAGTTCGTAGTAATTTTCCATTTTCAAAAAGATTATTTTCAATAAAAGAAATGCAGTTTTTTGCAGCATCAAGATATTTTGGATTGTTTGTTACACGGAATCCTTTTGCAAATGCTGTGATCATCAAGGCATTCCATGAAACAAGGACCTTATCATCAAGCCCTGGAGCAACTCTAGTTAAACGAACTTTTAATAATTTTTCAGAGCCAGACTTTAGAACATCTCTAACTTTATCTTCGGTAATTCCGAAATTAAATGCGACATTTGAGAGATTCAAATTATTACACAAAATGGTGTTACCTTCCCAATTTCCACCATCAGTTACATCATAAAACAAACAAAAGACATCAGCATCATCACCAAGAATTTCTTTGATTTCACTTTTTTTCCAGACATAAAATTTTCCCTCTACACCTTCAGAGTCTGCATCATAGGCAGAATAAAATCCGCCTTCAGGGGAAGTCATCTCACGTAAAACAAAGTCAAGTATTTTTTCCATCACACCAAGATAGAAAGGATCTTTTGTGATTTGGTATGCTTCTGCATAATTCACAGGTATCAGGGCATTGTCATAAAGCATCTTTTCAAAGTGAGGTACCAGCCATTTTGCATCAGTAGAGTATCGATGAAATCCACCTCCTATTTGATCAAAAATTCCTCCATTGGCCATTTTTTTGAGTGTTTTGAGCCCAAATTCAGTGAATTTTGAATGCCCTGAAAGTTTTGCATAATGAAATAGAAATGAAATATTTGCAGCATTTGGAAATTTTGGGGCAGAGCCAAATCCTCCATATGCTGAATCTCCCAATTGAAACAGATTCAAAGCTGCCTCGTCAAGGATTATGCGTTCTAATTTTGATGGAACAGTGACTGTCTCAGTTTTTTGCAAAGTATTCAAAAATTTTTCTGCAGATTTTTCAATGTCTTTTGGTTTTTCTATCCAAGCTTGTGATAATTGTCTACAGATACTTCCAAACCCAGGGCGTCCATAAGAGTCCAATACTGGAAAATATGTCCCAACATAGAACGGTTTTTGATCAGGTGTAAGAAAAATACTCAAAGGCCAACCTCCCTGACCTGTTGCTATCTGGCAAACTTTTTGGTAAATATCATCAATGTCAGGCCTTTCTTCTCGGTCAACTTTGATATTTACAAAATTTTCATTCATAAATTCTGCAACATCATCGTTTTCAAAAGACTCATGAGCCATTACATGGCACCAATGACATGCACTGTATCCAATGCTTAGAAAAATTGGTTTGTTTTCATCTTTAGCTTTTTTTAATGCAGCATCAGTCCACCCATACCAATCAACAGGATTGTTTACATGCTGAAGTAGGTAAGGGCTTGTTTCAGAAGCAAGATGATTTTTGACCATAGTTAGTAGGATTTCTTATAATATTTGTACCTAGATTAACCCCAAATTCCTCTACCTTCAGTCAGCTCATAAATTCTGACATTGATTTTTTTTAATAGTTTTTCTTTTGATTTGTGAGCTTTTTTATCATGAGAATAATCTTTTTTTTGAAGTAAAGTATCCAGTCGACTCAGTTGATCTAGTGAAAGATTTTTGAATTCATTTTTAGAACTTGTGACCAATCGCAATAGATTTACTCTTTCTTTATCCTCATCAGTAATTTCAACCATGATATGATTCAGAATTAGTCCTTTATTTTTCTAATGAGAGAATCTTAAAATTCAGTGATTAATAATTCCAAGTATGGAAAAAATGCGTGCCATGGTACTATCACAATGTGCCAAAATTGAGACAAATCCATTGAAATTAACTGAAATTGACAGGCATGAAATAAAGCGTCCAAATGAGATTTTATTAAAAATTGAAGCCTGTGGAGTGTGTCATTCACAGCTTCATGGAATTGAAGGTGACTGGCAAGATATTGGAATTCCACCATCACTGCCAACAGTTCCAGGTCACGAGGTAGTTGGCAAAGTAGTAGAAATTGGCGAGAATGTTACAAAATTCAATGTTGGGGATAGAGCAGGAATAACTCCACTGCTAGAAGCATGTCAAAATTGTCAGTATTGCAAAGAAGGAAAAGAATACCTTTGCGAATCATCAATAATTTTAGGAGAATCACTCAAAGGGGGATATACAGAATACGTTACAGTTACAGAAAATTTTGCAACAAAGGTTCCAGATAGCATGAAATCAGAATATGCCGCCCCATTATTTTGTGCAGGAATTACAGCATACAAGGCAGTAAAAGCTGCAGAGCCTAAAACTAACAAGAAGATTGGAATTTTTGGGATTGGCGGAGTAGGGCACATGGCAGTACAATTTGCCAAAGTTGAAAATTGTGATGTCATTGCATTTTCAAGAACACAGAATCACCTAGACGTTGCAAAAAGATTAGGAGCAACAGATGCAATGGTATTTTCAGAAAACCAAGAAGGGTTCTTATCCAAACTAAAAGAAAAGCATGGAACATTAGATGCTGCAATTGTTTTTGCGCCAGCAGATATTGTAACTGATACTGCAATAAAATCAGTGAAAAAAGGGGGGTTGATTGTGATTGCAACGGTTGGAGAAAATCCAGCATTTATGGCATTTGAAGAAAAGACAATCAGGGGAACACTAATTGGATCAACTGCAGACATGGAACAAGTAATAAAAATTTGTGATGAACATAATTTAGAAGTCATTACTCAAACATTCCCATTAGAAAATGCAAATGAAGCACTCAAAAAATTAAAAGACTCAGAAATTGAAGCCAGAGGGGTTTTGATTCCCTGATGTATAGAGCAGTGCCATGAATTGTAAGAGATGTCATCACACAGATGAAATACACACCTTAAATCAGGAAAGTAGTTCAATTATCAAGGCTGGAAAATGCCAAATTCCAAATTGCACATGTCAGCAATATGTAGACCCCATCCAAACAATTGATGAAGACTTGCTGTAACGATTCATATATCAAAATCTTTTCAGATAGTCATGGACAAACACAAGCCATCAGATGAAATGATAAAAGACTTGGACAACATGTTATCAAAAATCAATGCAATGGAGATTGTAGCATCAGATGATTATCAAAAAAATTCAATCAAAGTTATGAGGGCCCTAGTTGAGGGGCAGATTCATTCAATCAATGAGTTCGGACATTTGAAAAAAGCAATGGATTTGTTAATGTTACAAATTTTTGAGGTTCAAAACAAATCTAAGAGTTAAGTTTTGTATCACTAATTCCACAGCCAGTACAACGGTAGAGCGTAGATTTTTCAAGTAGTTTTTCAGACTTCATCTCACTGCCACAACAAGGACAAGAGAATTTTTCAGTAGAATCAGTTTTTCGTACAGCATAATCAGGAGTTGTTTTTACAACATCATCAGAATTGCATATTGGATTATAGCGAGATATTATTTTATTGCAAATATTTTTTCGCATTTCAGAACTAGACTCAAACAATGGAAGTATGGCAAGGTGTAAGGATTTTTCCGAAATGCCCTCTTTTACCCAACATTTGAAATTTGGATGGGCAGTAAAAAAAGAAGCATCGTCTGTTTTTTCACAATCGCCAACATAGAGTATGTCAAATTTGTCATGATCTCTGGACATTATCAAATACACTAATTTTTCCATAGGTGGGCCCCAATCATCAAGGGATATAGGCCCAAGGAACTCATATTGCAAAATTTGAATACTCAACAAAGGAATTTAGAAGAACTTTCTTTTCTTTCTTCCTAAAATTATCAATATTATGACAATTTGATCGCAAAATACAAACTTGAAAAGATTAAATTCTAGAGCCTTGAATTTTCCGTAAATGAAAGAGCCTCACAATTATGCAAAAGTCGGGTATTCAATGATTGTAGTATCAGCTAGCCTTGCAGCAATTGCGCTAATCGCATTAGCAATTGGGGCAGATGTGCTTTTTGCAGACAATATGGCAAGAGACAACACAGCACACTTCAATGAATGCAAAGAGAATGATTTTCTAACTGAAGGTTGTGAGAAATACTGGGACAGAATCAACAATAAAATCGCAGGAATTTATGTAGATTTACCAGAGTAATCTAATACCCATTGCTAAAATCTTCTAGCATGTTTTGATTTTTTGTCAACCTATTCATGGCAAAAAATGCACCACCAACAATACCTGCTTGATAAAATGTATACAAGAAGACACCAGATGATGTAGGATCAGATTTTGTGAAACTCAGTACAAGCATAGTGAAGAATACAAAAGTTCCAACAAAAGTTACCATTCTATTAAGAAAACCAGAATTCATTCCAACTATTCGTTTAGTTGCTGCTGCCATCAATGTAATACTAGTAAGAATAAGAAATGTTGCACCACCATTTGCACTTACAAAAGAATTCAGCCATGGCAATAATCCATCTTCTAAAAGACTCAGATCGGGCATTACACTGCCACCATTAATTGCAAAATTCACTGAACTAAACATACCACCCATCACAAAAAAGAACAAGAATATTTTGGTAATTGAGCGTTTTACAGAACTACGAATTTCTGAAGGTTTCACTGCCCTCTCAGTTATCCTAACACCATAAAGAAATCCAATGGCCATGGCAGGAAGGAACATCAAATTAATCAAAATTGGGGATTCTTTGTTTATTGCTTCAATTTGAGGATAAAAAATTAAAAACAACAGCACAGCAAGAGATGCAGCTGACCCAAACAGAATTAGTCCCAGATATTTATGATTATTTGATTCAAGAGCGCTACTTTCCCAGTTGTACACTTTATAAAATATTTAGAAAATCATTAAAGCTCAAATCCAAAAATCATTTGGTCAAATTATCAATTCTCTTTACCCTTTTTTAATGCAAATCATACCAAATACTCATGAATGCAGTCACAATACTTGGAATAATAGGCACAATAGTTACAATTCTAGGGATAACATTCCATCTTCAAGGACAGTCAGTTGTAGGGCCAGAATCATCTTTCATGTATGCTAATCCGGAATGGATAACATATGGGGTTCAGATAGGGCTTGCAGGAATTGGAATCATAGGAATTGGAATCATAGTCAGAATCATCAAAAAATAAATCTCAGAAACCAGCAATCATAGGATCTTGGGGCTTCATTATCTCCCTTAACAAAACAGTTGCAAAAGAGCCACGAGACAAGGAAAACTGTACCACATCATCATGTGAAGAATGATCATAGCAATGAATGGCAGCTTGTCTAAACCCGCCCTCATTACTGACTTCTTGCATTTCTTTTATGAAAAAATCCTTTGGAGTGATTTCTTCTTGCTCTAAGATTTTAGAAATTTGGTAATCAAATCTTGTTTTTTTATAATATGTATATCCAACAAAAGGTAACGCTAGTTTCTGATCCGAGCCATCAACATATTTTCCAATTATTCCTTTAGAATCATAACAAACATCACCAGATTCTGCTTCAAACAAATTTTCCCCATCAGAAAATGCAGAGCTCAGTGATTGATTAAAAATAAAAGACTGGTAAGCCTGAACATAGAATCTTCTCAAAGAGATAGGAATTGAACGCATTGCTTTAAGGGAATCCTTGTGCTCGATCATCTCATGTAAAACCATTCTTTCAATATCCATCTGGAATGGGATTTGATCAAAATATTTTTCATAGTTTTCTGGATCTTTCAATTTTTCTCTAATCTCAGTATTCTCTTTAGAATCATAACTTGATGTAAATGACAAAATCAGATCAACTGCCTTTGCAAAATCCCTTTGAAGAATAGATTTTCCTATAAGATGGGTTACAGGTCTTTTTGATCCAAATCTCTGATAGCCATAAAAGTTCAGAATCTGTTCAAAATCAGTAAACGAAGATAGCCCATCAGAACAATCAGAGATTTTTATTTCAAAACTATTTCCAATCATATCTTTTTTTGATAATGGTTTTTTTACATGGCCAATTTTTTCAAGGGAATATTTTTCAGTAGAATAATTTTCAATTGCCTTGCCCTTATGCCCAGAACAAACAAACTGTTCAGTAATTGCTGATGCATCTTTTAATCCCAGAGATTTTAATCGGATGCCTTTTTTTCTAAAGATATCAGATAATGCATGGTTTGTATCAATTCTTTTCTTTTTTAGTTTATACACAGCATACCCGTCATTATCACCAATAGTGTTTTGAGATTTTTTAGAGATTATTTCAGATACTTGAAAGTCTTCAGGTGTTACTCGAATTTTACCACCAATACCGTCAAAATCAGTACTGTAAACTGAAATGCCAATTAAAGAATCTAAATCAGGTATCACTCTATTGTCACTGTAACAAATTTGCTAACTGCGACATCAGATGATTGAGTACCAAGAAGGATTTTGTATGTTCCAGGTATTGCATCGTCACTAGCAGAAATATTACCATGAATTGGTCTAGGAGCATCAAAGTCTAATTGAAATGATTTAGGAGTATGCAAATCCAAATCCATACTCAAAAAGTCATGAGAAGTATTGAGAATCAAAGATACATCAAACAAATCATTTTGGGAGTTTGGAGATACAACAAAGTTGAAATGTTCTGAATCACCAGGCTTTAAAGTAACAGAATCAGATTCTAATTGTATTTCAATAGGCAAAGAAACAGTGGTATCAACAACGCCAATATTGTTTTCAACCCATTCAGTAAACCAGATTTTTTCTCCATCAATTGTAAAGTCAAAAACTTGAGCTAACCCACAATCAGGCATCACAATACCAGTTCCAGGATCACAATCACCCCAATTAGGATTCTTTGATGGAATCTGATATTCTACAAGGGATTGAGATTTTGGATCCATTACAGAGATAGTATTTGCAGTTTGTGCGTTGAAAACGATACGTCCCTGATCATCAGACTCTATCCAATAAGGTCTAGAGATAGGAGTTTTTACAATACCTGTTTGATTTCCATATGTGTTCAATACAGGATCTGCAGTAACATATTGAATGAATTTTTCAGTTATAGGATTGAAATTAAAAAATGATGATGAGGTAGTATCAGCCAACCAAACTGTACCATCACTAGATACGGCTGCACCGTTTGGAGTTAACAATGTTGTTGGTAATTCATAGATTTCAACATGATCAAGCAAAGGAAGAAACTGCTCATTTGAGCTTGCAACAGAATCAAGGTATCCATTTTGATTGAATTTAACTAAAACTCCACCTTGTTGGTAAAGCCAATTAGTAAACCAAATGTTATCTTTGGCATCTACTGCAAAGCCAGCAGTTACAGAATTGTCAATAGGAGACGGAATACTAAGATAGTTAATCTCTTCACCTGATTGATTAGGATCTAACAATGTTAGTTTATTTCCAGTGAAATCATTTATGATAATTTTTGAACCGTCAACCAAGAGTTTTTGTGGCAAGGAATCACTTTCTGCAGGATATCCTATCCTAGTATATTTTTCATCAATAGTAGAGAACGTCCATACAGAGTCATAAGATTCATCAGTAAACCAGACAGAGCCGTCTGGAGAATAATCAATACCCCACATCATAGAACGTGCCCCATTTGGCCATGTAGGGTTATCATATTCAGTAAAAGTTTCAGTTATAGGATCAAATTTTCCCAAATTACCAGTATTAGTTTCAGCAAACCAGACATTGCCGTCATAATCAGTTACAACAGCCAAAGGATTAGTACACAATGTAGGAATAGAAAACTCCTGAACATAGTCAGTAGACTTTGCAGTACTAGAACCACAAAACTGTGCACGTTGTTCATCAGGGAAATTATCAGCAGGAGTTCCAGTAACTGTCATTTCAGATTCAGGTTCATTGGGAGATGGAGACATCATACTTTGTAACCCAAATCCAGAAGTTACCATTATTCCCCCAAAAAAGAAAACAACTAGCAATCCTTTCTTGTTCATGTTTGAAAAAATATCTAGCTGGGTTATATCTCATTCCAAGAAAAATATCTAGAGTAATTTGAGATCTCCAGTAATTTTATCAATTAAATTTTCAGGTGCAGGCCCAATGGAAATACAAGTTGTGGTTCCAGGGGCAATCTGAGTATGTCCCGCATCAGTTACTTCAGACCAAGGAAGATTCAAATCAATTGCATGTCTTTTCACTTCTTGTAAAGGCTTGATTCCGGAAACTTTAACGACCACTTTTTCTTGTCCTCCCCACCATTCACCGTACCATTCAGGGTGAGATTTTCTGACATGTTCTGCTCCAAGTACACAAGCATGGCCTACTTGTGCAGCAATTTTTCCTTTTCCCATATCAAGATCAGTCCTAACAACTATCACTTGTTTGATGTCTCCCATGATATTATCAAAAATAGGCTTAATGAAAAACTTTTGGACTTGATATGTATGTGTCCAAAATGAGTTATCTAATTCAAAAAAAGGATTATGTAATACGTCAAATATTGATAATCAAATCAAAGGGTAGGACAAAAGATTAATGAATTTGATCTAATTAAAAAATTATTTTTTAGCCAATCTTTTTTTATCATTAAAATTATATCTTTTGACATTGACATAAATCCAAAAATAGCTAAACATCCTATTAAAATACTCAAAGCCAACACATCATCTACAGGGAAATTTACAATAGCAGAACTAAGTTTTGCACCAGTTACTATCCAAGAAGCAATTGCAATGATCATGAATATTGGCAGTGAAAGTTTATCAAAAGAGGGGATTTTTTCTTTACTTTTTAATTTTATAAAATGTCTCCATACAAGAATACTACTTGAAATTGCAACCATACCAAAAACCCATGCAGATACAGTTTGACTAATTTTATCCACATCTTCACTAAAAGCAAGTGCAATAAACAATAAGTAAAGAATGCCAACCCCCAAGAAAAAGTAAGTAGCAAATTTGAAATAAAGAACTAAGCGGTAAAGACCTTTTGGAGGAAGTAATTGAAAAAGAATAGAAGTTACAAATGCAAAAATAAATGAAAATGCACCTGAAATTGCATTCGGATATACATTAGGTAAATCTTCTTTCTGGAAAGTAAACACTGCAATAATTATGGATAAAGATGCAAGGAAAGCCATAGGTTGTGAATTTCTAATTACAGTATGAAAATCAACTACAGAAGAAGAGAGGTTATCTGGAAGAGGATCAGGTGAGATTCTAGGCATAGAATATACTTCTTTTTTCTCAATCTGTTTTACTTCTGATTCAAATATTATTTTATTTTCAATGAACCTGTTACGTAATGTTGCCCAAACAATTATCGATGAAAGAAGAGGTATTATTAATGAAATTCCCAATCCAATCCGATTAGTGTCAACCTGAATTGCAAGATCATGGGGAGCAGGACGAATTATGTTATGAACGGGAAAACATGAATCAGATAGATTGTAATCACAAAACTGAATTGTGATATCACTAGGAGATATGAATCTTATATCTATAGGAGTAGAAATGAAAATGTTTTGTTGCCAATTTGGAATAAAAACCAGATTACTTGAAGGCAATATTAAATCAGATTGGGAATTAAAATAATTTAGATCATGTTCAAAGAAAAGTATCTCGATATCATGCAGATTATCTTTATCAGTGTAAGGTAAATCTCGAATTTCTACCCATACCGTTACTAATTTGCCAACTTGTAATTCATCCCCAGTCTTCCAATTAAAAATCAAGTAAATTGGATCAGCATAAACATCAGAAATTTTTGTAATTGTTTGGAATTCATAGTCATCATTCATTGGTTGATAAATCCATACCATAAAAAAATAGAATATGGCACAGATAACAAAAATTAAAGAAGCATCTGCAATAATTTGCCTGAAATTCATAAAGTTACATATTCATATAATTTGAAAGAATAAAATCTTTAGTTGAAAATCTAATTAAATAGTACTTTTTAGACGTCAGATTATCTAAAACATCCCAATTACAGTCGTATACATCAGTGAATCTTTTGAATTAAATAATTGACAAAGAAACAAAATCTGTGAGCTTTGACGTAGTAATTGGTGGAGGAAGTGTTGCTGGATTACTATGTGCCAGAGAGATTGCTTCAAAAGGATTTTCGGTTCTAGTTATTGAAGAAGATTATGAGATAGGGACCCCAGAACATTGTGGAGGCCTAGTAAGCTTATCAGGGTTGGAAGAACTTGGAGTAATACCGTTTAGAAAAACATTTGATCATATGATAGAATCTGCAAAAGTATCATCACCAAACGGAAAAAGTTTTACAATAAATTCAAAGAAACAAAAAGTAGTTGAAATTAGCAGACGAGAATTAGATAAACAAATTGCGTTTCAAGCTCAAAAAAATGGGGCAGTTATCAAAGTAAAAACCAGTTTTCAAGAAATAACAGATACAGGAATCAGAACCAATGAAGAAAAAATTGATTGCAAAATATTTGTAGATGCAAGAGGCGTTTCATCATTAATTCACAAAGACAGAACGGGGATTTTATCATCGGCACAATATGAAATCTATGCAGATTGGATTCACAAAGGGAAAGTGGAAGTGATTTTTGACCAAGAAAAATATGCAGGATTTTTTGCATGGGTTATTCCATCAGGGGAAGGCAAAGGGAAAGTAGGAGTTGCAGGAAGAGGAATCAAAGTATCTGAAACATTAGACAACATTCTCAGAGACAAAGGCGAACACTCTACAATAAGAAAGATTTTTGCACCGATTTGGATTAAAGGTCCAATTGAAAATTTTGTAGAAGGTAAAACAGTAATCATAGGGGATGCAGCAGGACAAGCAAAGCCAACTACAGCAGGAGGCATATTCACTAGTGGTATGGGAGGAATTTATGCAGGACAAGCAATTTCTGAATTTTTGAAAACAAACAACAATGAAGATCTGAAACAATATCAAAAAAAGTGGACAGAAAGATTTGGAAAAGAATTTGAAAAGCAAATCTTGGCAAGAAAACTTTTGGGGCGTATTGACAACAATACAATCAACAAATTATTTGAATCCATAACACCAGAAATAATTAAAGAGATTTCAGAAAAGGATGATTTTGATTTTCATACTGGATCAATTATAAAATTATTGGGATTGAAGGGTTCGATTAAAACTGCTCAGACCCTTATCGGTGGAGAAATTAAAAAATTACTCAGTTAAGATACACGTAATTTCCAAGGAAGGTATAAATGATGTTTACCGAAAATCGGAGTATGTCATCAAGTATTTCATTGCCAACATGTAGTTGTTGTCACAGACATATTATGCCTAATGATAAATGTGTAAAATTTAATTGCCCAGAATGTGGCGGAGACTTAATTTGGAGATGCCAAAGTTGCAGAGAATCAGCAAGAGGTTACACTTGCTCTTCATGTAACTCGCAAGGACCTTAGAAAAATGGCACAATTATTATTCATTACAAAAATTCTTCCAACCGGAATGGAAGTTGATTTGGATAAATTAGCAGAAACTATGAAAACTTCCTTACCAGAAGGAATTTCAATGAAAAGACATGCTAAAGAACCATTGGCATTTGGACTAGAATGTCTAAAGGCAGAATTTGTTTTAGAAGATAAAGAAGGACAAAGTGACGCACTAGAGGATGCAGTAAGGGCAGTAGATGGAGTCAGTGAATTTGAAGTCCTCAACATGAGTCGAATGTCAGTTGACATGAAATAGGTGATTTTTTGGTCCGCAAAGAGGAAACTTTGCAAATGAGAATTGGAGAGTCAAAACAAAGAGACGTAGGTAAAAAACGAGCTAGAATAGGTCCAGATGCTATGGATTTTCTCAAAGTATCTCCAGGTGATATTATAGAAATAATGGGTTCAAGATCTAGCTGTGCAGTAATTTGGCCAGTTGATGAAGATGAGAAATTACCAGACATCATAAGGGTTGATGGTCAAACAAGGAAAAATGTAGGGGCATCATTAAACGACATTGTAAAAATTAGAAAAGTAACATCAAAATTTGCAAAATCAGTTTCACTTACACCAGTAAATGATGTTGTTACAGTAGACAAAGAATTTACAGATTTTGTAAAAAATAGATTGAAAGGGTTGCCAATCGTTCATGGTGATGAAATTTCTGTGATGATTTTAGGAAATTCAATGGATTTCAAAATTACAAAAACCACACCAAAGGGAGTAGTAAAGATGGATCGTTCTACAAATCTCAGTATTTCAACTGAAACTTCAGTAGACAGGAAAGTTCGTGTGACATACGAAGAGGTAGGGGGATTACGAGACAAAGTAAAAGCAATGAGGGAGATTGTTGAACTGCCATTAAAACATCCAGAATTATTTGTAAGATTGGGAATTGAGCCACACAGTGGAATTTTACTTTATGGCCCACCAGGATGTGGAAAGACATTGCTTGCAAAAGTTATTGCAAGTGAATCAGAGGCCAACATGTATCCAATCAACGGTCCAGAAATTATGAACAAGTATTATGGAGAGACAGAAGCTAAACTAAGGGATATTTTCAAAGAAGCTAAAGATAATTCTCCCAGTATAATTTTCATAGATGAAATTGATGCTATTGCGCCAAAAAGAGAAGAAGCGTACGGAGATGTGGAAAAAAGAGTTGTAGCTCAAATGTTGGCATTAATGGATGGTCTCAATGATAGAGGAAATGTAATTGTATTAGGTGCCACCAATAGGCCAGATTCAATTGATCCTGCACTAAGAAGACCAGGTAGATTTGACAGGGAATTCGAAATATCAGTACCTAATGAAGATGACAGATTAGAAATTCTTGAAATCCATACAAGAGATATGCCAATGAATGAGAATATTGAATTAAAAGATTTGTCATCAGAATTGCACGGATATACAGGTGCAGATATCAAATCTCTGTGCAGAGAAGCTGCATTAAAATCAATCAGAAGGTACCTACCGGAAATAGATCTTGAAACTGAAAAAATTCCATCAGAAGTACTACAATCAATGGAAATTAAATTAATTGATTTCTACGAAGCAATGCACGATGTAATTCCCACAGCAATGAGGGAAGTATATGTTGAAAGATCAAAAGTATGGTGGCAAGATGTAGGAGGGCTAGACGATATCAAGAGAGCATTAACAGATAATCTAGTTACAGCAATGAAAGATCCAACTAAATTTACAAAGATGGGCATCAGGCCACCAAAAGGGGCATTAATTTATGGGCCTCCAGGATGTGGAAAAACACTCCTAGCACGAGCACTTGCAACTGAAACAGGAGCAAACATGATTTTAGTCAAAGGCCCAGAAATTCTTTCAAAATGGGTGGGTGAATCTGAAAAAGCAATTAGAGAAGTGTTTAGAAAAGCAAAAGCATCAGCACCATGTGTAGTAATTTTTGATGAGTTGGATTCACTAGCACGCAACAAATCAGGAGAAAGTGGAGTAGGTGAAAACATCCTTAGTCAATTATTAACGGAGATAGAAGAAGGTATTTCTTCGCAAGTAGTAGTGATAGGAATCACAAACAGGCCAGACATACTAGATAGTTCTCTACTAAGAACAGGCAGATTGGATTTAGTTCTCTATGTATCCCCACCAGACGAAAAAGGCAGGTTGGAAATTATAAAAATTCTGACAAAAAAGATGCCGTTAACTGCAGATGTCAAGTTACAAGAAATTGCAGTGGCTACTCAAAATTATACAGGGGCCGATTTAGCAGCACTATGTAGAGAAGCAGTAGTGCATGCAATGCAAAATGATTCTGAAAAAATATCCAGTCAAGACTTTGCAAACAGCTTAAAACAAGTCAGACCTTCAATCACCAAAGAAGTAGATCAATGGTACAATAAAGTGAAGGAAAGTATATCTAACGTGGTACCAAAGTCAGAGGATAAATCATTCTACGGATAAAAATGGCAATACCAATTCGAAATACAGTATTTGATAAAATTACAGAAGCAGGTTCACTAACGGATGTTGAACTCTACAAAGCTTTGACAAAAAATGAATTCGTCTTACCAGAAGACAAATTCAATAAAATACTGTTGGATTTAGAAATTCTCGGCCTTATCAAAGTTGCATGGATTACAAAAGAAGAGCGTAGAATAGAAGTGATAGTAGTTGAAAAAGAAGTAGACAAAGTAGAAGAGCAGGTAAAGGAAACCATAGAAAGTGATTATGAAGCTAGTTTCCCAGGCGTTGACAAGTAGTTCCTAAAATAAAGGAATATGAAATGCCGCATCTAATGCAACAGCGACAAAAATTATTGTAAGATACGGGGCAGTTACTTTGTATGCCTTCCAAGCAAATTCAGATGTAGGAGTCTTTGTCAGTTTGTAATGATATACCAGCATTAACCCACCAGACACTATTGCAATGACAGTATAAACAACGCCCATACCATCTGGAATAAATGAAAGTACCAAAGAATAGGGAATTAAAATCAATGTATTGCCCAAAATGAATTTAGATGTTTTTTGCATTCCAATAACTACAGGTAACATTGGAACTTCAGCTTGTGCATATTCATCTTTAATTTTCATTGCAAGACACCAAAAGTGGGAAGGAGTCCAAACAAACACCAAGAATCCAACTAGAAATCCTAACAAATCCATACTGCCAGTAGCTGCTGCCCATCCAGCCCATGCTGCTGCACTACCAGCTATTCCACCAATTACAATGTTTGATGTATTTCTACGTTTTAGCCAAACAGTGTAAATTATCACGTATGAAAATATTCCAACTGCAATAAAAAAAGCAGACACCGCATTTA